>Ga0194132_10001186_pt1 | contig 52828 bp, 49 predicted proteins | sample TA2KigOf80mmetaG_FD_148612 | JGI IMG/M metagenome (GOLD analysis project Ga0194132, IMG submission 148612) | Freshwater microbial communities from Lake Tanganyika, Tanzania - TA2015054 Kigoma Offshore 80m | ecosystem: Environmental > Aquatic > Freshwater > Lake | place: Tanzania: Lake...
TGACAATGCAGGACCGGCCCCAATGCCGGTCCTGCGTTCAACAAACTGCCCGGAACCATCCGCCCAAGTAAAGAAGCATGCACCCAGCGAAGCCCAACCACATTCACTTCTCCCGCCGCGCAGCGGCTTCGTTCAACCATGCACATTACTTTCGACGAGTGGAAATGCGAACAGCGCTTTGGCATTTACCGTCGAGCGAAATAGTTGTAACTAGAACAGCGTGCAGCCCGTCTCTAGTTGCCATGAGCCCGGGACAACGTCCCAAATTATTGCGTAAGAAATGCTATGCCTGTATTAGAGCCCAAACGGATTCGCGATCGGCGCACGATCCGGCTTGCGACAATAATTACCGGTTGGTCCAGCGTTAAGACTCTGTTTTTTGTCGTGCCGTTGTTTTTAATGTTGGGCTGCACGGCTTCTCGCTACCGCAAGTCGGCGGACAAGGAAGTTTACAAGATCATTCAAGGCAAACAGCAAAAGGTCTTCGGCCAAACCAACAAGTTCCATATCGAAACGCGTTATTCAGGTCGCCAACCCAAGGAGATCAAAGCGCCGGAAATCATCGAGGACCGCTTGCAAACTGGCAAGCAGGTCCTGGCTCTGCCGGAAGCGCTGCGGATTGCGGTTGAGAACAATCGTCAATATCAGCTTCGCAAGGAAAACCTTTACTTGACGGCGTTGGCGCTGACCCGCGAACGATTTGCCTTCACGCCTCAGTTGTTCGCGGGCACGAAGGTCACGGGTGAACGAGCCTCCAACGGCGATCAGGCGGTCCGCGCCAGCACTCGAGCCGGTCTGGATGCTCTATTCAAAACTGGCGGGCGGCTGGCGCTCGACCTCGGCAACGATTTGCTGCGCTTTTATACTGGCGATCCGCGCCGGTCAGCGGTGTCCACAATTTCTTTAAGTCTCGTGCAGCCGTTGCTCCGCGGCGCCGGGGCGAAGATTGTGGCAGAGAATCTCACTCAGGCCGAACGGAACGTAATCTATGACATTCGCAGTTTCAGTTATTACCAGGATACATTCGCATTCGACATCGTTTCGACGTACCTCCGGCTGCTTCAGCAGCAGGACACGGTGCGAAACCAATATAACAACTTTCTGAGCTTGGAAGCTTTCCGGAAGAGGGCCGAAGCCTTGGGCTTTGATCGGTTGCCCAAAATTCAAGTGGATCAAGCGATTCAGGACGAACTCCGAGCGAAAAACAGTTACATCCTGGCGGTCGATCGATATCGGTCGAGCTTGGATCTCTTCAAGATCACGCTTGGACTGCCCTTAGGTTATGAAATTCAGCTCGACGAGAATGCATTGCGCGAGATCGAAGCGGTCGGCTTGCTTCCCGTGCAACTCACTGAGACCAACGCCATTCAGATCGCCCTCGACAAGCGTCTGGATTTGCTGAACGAAATAGACATCTTCGAAGATAGCAAACGAAAGATCGACATCGCGGCCGATCGGTTGAAGCCTGACCTGAATCTCTTTGCGGATGCTTCACTGGCCTCCGAACGTCCGACGGACTATGCCAAATTCGATCTTAATGACTATCGGCTTTCGGGCGGGGTCCAAGTAAATCTTCCGATCAATCGCCTGCTGGAGCGTAACTCGTATCGATCGGCGTTGCTGAGCTTCGAAAGGCAAATCCGGACGCTGGCTCTGTTCTTGGATGATCTCAAAACGGACGTCCGCGCGGGAATCCGCAGTCTGGAGCAAGCGCGGCAAACCTATGAAATCCAATCGAATGCCCGCGAGCTGGCGAGACGGCGCGTCGAGAGCTCGGAACTAAATATGCAAGCGGGCCGCGCCCAAACTCGTGACGTTTTGGAAGCGCAGAATGCGAGTGTCCAAGCCGAGAATGCCGTCACTGGCGCTCTCGTTGATTATCATTTAACTCGCCTGCGGCTTCTGTTAGACATGGGAGTGTTGAGGACCGCCGAAGAAAAATTCTGGCTGCGAGAAGGCTCAATCCCGCGCGCACAAGCTGGTTCGACGCAACCGCGGCAGCCCGCGGCGCCTGACTTAATTACGCCGGAACAGCTCTTTGAAAGCCCCAAGCCGTAACTATGCAGCCGACGCAGCCGATTTCCACAAACCGGAGGACAGACCTCCTGTCTGCCATGCGGGGCAACTAGATCTCACATGCAAACCGAATCAATCCACGAAGCCGTTCGCCAACGACCCTTTTGGGCCGCTGGCCTGGGCGCGCTGCTCTTAGTCGCGGCGTTTTTCGCCGTGCGCAAATGGACCGCGCCACCCCCGGTTCAGAATGAGTTCCACACCGTCAAGCGCGGCGATATGCTGATTTCCATCGTCGAGGGCGGTGCGCTCAAAGCCGTCACCGAATCGATTATCCGCAGCGAGTTCGAGGGCCTGTCGCGAATCATTAGCATCGTTCCTGAAGGTGCCTACGCTAAGAAAGGCGACCTGCTCGTGGAGTTGGATTCCTCGGAATTGAAAGACCGCGTCAATGCCCAGGAAGTCACCTACCAAAACAGCGAGTTCGCCTTCGTCCAGGCCAAGGAGAATCTGAGCATTCAAACCAACCTCATCGGCAGCCAAATCAAGGAATCCGAGCTGCGAGTCGAATTCGCCCAATCGGATCTCCTCAAATTCATTGAAGGCGATGCGCCCCAACAAATCAACACGGCGACCAACAGCATTATCATCCGCAAGGAACAAGTGCAGCGCGCTCAGGACAAATTGAACTGGACTCAGGAACTGCACAAAAAAGGCTACGCGTCGAAGTCTGAATTGGAAGCCGACAGCCTGAGCCTGATGCAGAACAAGATTTCGTTGGAACAGTCGGAAGAGGATTTGCGGCTGATGATCAAGTACGATCAACCGAAGAATCTCCGCAAACTCGATTCGGCGTTGGACCAAGCCAAGATGGAACTGGACCGTTTGAAGCAGCGCACTTCCGCGCAGATTTCCCAGGCCGAAGCCGACCTGCGAACACGCCAGCGCGCACTCGAACTGACGCTCGAAAAGCTCAATCAGCTTAAAGAACAATTAGCGGCTTCTCGTATTCTGGCCCCTCAGGATGGTTTGGTCGTCTATGCTTCGAGCAATCCCTTCGGCGGCGGCGGCGGCGGTCAAATTCTGATTGAAGAGGGCGCTCAGATTCGGCAGCGCCAAGAAATTATCAAACTCCCGGACGTTTCCCAAATGTTGGTCGAAATTCGCGTGCACGAGTCGCATGTCCTCCAAGTCCGGCCCGGTCTGGAAGCCTACGTGACGGTTGATTCCATCCCAGACCAGCGGTTCAAAGCTAAAGTGCGCAAAGTCGCAGTTCTCCCGAATTCACAGGACAGATTCTTCAATCCCAACCTTAAAGTGTATGCGACCGATGTGTTGATCGAAGATCAATTGCCCGATCTCAAGCCAGGCGTTTCGGCTCGCGCTGAAATCATCGTTACAAATCTGGTCGATGCGCTAACCGTCCCGCTCCAGTGCGTCACGACGGTCAAGGGCAAGCAAGTCTGTTATGTTCAACATGGGAGCACGACTGCTCTTGCTCCTGTAACAGTTGGCAATTTCAACGACCAATTCATTGAGGTTAAATCCGGTTTGAAAGAAGGGGATCGCGTCATGCTTTCACCACCCGCGGCGCCCGAGGACGCGGATTTGAGCGGGTCGGTGATTTCGTCGTCGGACGTTGAACCGCGTTCAGCCCCAGTTCCTCAGGCGGCTCCGCCGGCAGATAGTTCAGGAAGAAGTCAGGCTGGACCTCGCCGAGACGCAGGTCTGAACAGTGAACCCGCTTCATCAGCGGCCCCGGGACCGAGAGGCCCAGGCGAACGCGGATCGCGACAACCTGTGAGCGCTGGCGCTGAAGCCTCCGGACGTTGATTGCCAAGCCGTGAATCGGAGCCGCCATTTCTTTGCGACGCGCATGGCAAACATAAGCCTGGCAGGACAGGGCGTCTCGGCTGTCCTGTTCTTGGTGCTAGCAAATGCTGGAGAGGCGGGACGCCTATCCTACGGCTGGTTCATCGAAGGAGGTCTTCTATGACAACCAAAGTTCGCAGACGCCGCCGGAATTGGATCGGCCGCTTCCTGTTCGCCGCGGTTGCGGTTGGCTTCTCGGCCACAGCGTGGCATCTCGTCAATAAGTCCAAGAAGGATGCGCTGCCGCCCAATGCTTACTACGAAGTCAAGCGCGGTGACCTGCTAATCTCTGTTATGGAGGAGGGCGCACTCAAGGCCCTGAATGAGGTGGTCATTCGGAACAATTTGCAGGGCGAGTCGAGGATTCTGCAGCTCGCGCCTGAAGGATCGCATGTTAAGAAAGGCGATTTATTGGTTGAACTCGATGCATCCCCGGTCAAAGACAAACTCAACGAGCAAGAAGTCGCTTACCAAGACAATCTCTATATGCTGTTGCAGGCTCGGGAGAATTTGAAAATTCAGAAGAGCCTCGTCGAAAGCCGGATCAAAGACGCGGAGCTTCAAGTGGAACTGGCCCAGCGCGACCTCGAAAAGTACCGAGACGGTGACGCGCCCAGGCAAATCAAAATGGTGGACGCTCAGATTGAGGTGATCGAGGAGGCCGTTCGCATCGCCAGCGAAAGGTTTGCGCGGACCCAAGTGTTGGTCAGGGATGGGAACGCCACAAAATCGGAGCTCGAAGCCGATAGCCTAAGTTTGAAGCGAGATCAATTGGGGTTGGAGCAAGCAAAGGAAGATTTGAGGCTCCTGAAGAAGTTCGATCAACCGAACATGGTTCGCATGTTGGAATCGAATGTGCAGCAGGCCCAGGACGAACTCGACCGGTTGAAACAACGGTCCGCCAACGAAATTGCTCAAGCGGAAGCCGATTTTAAAACGAGTGAGCGCGCTTTGGAAGTCATGGACAACGCGCTCAAACAGCAGCGCCGACAGCTGGAGAACGCAAAGATTTACGCGCCGCAGGATGGGCTCGTTGTCTACGCTTCCACCAGCCCGTTTAGCGGTGGCGGCGGGCGTTCGGAGGACATGAGGTCTCGCATGCGAGACAGCGGCTACGGAAATATGTTCGAATCCGATGGGCGGTTTCGTCGAGGTGGAGAACGCGGAGGCGGTGGCCGAGGTGGACGCGGCGGCGGAGGGGGCGGGGGATCGTCCGGCGGACAATACAGTTCGGGAGGGTCAGGTGGTTCGTACGGCTCGGGCGGAGGAGCATCGTCGGTCCAAGGGGCGTCGGGTCAGGGCGGCGGCGGCGGCGGTGCTGGTGGTTCGGGACGAGGATCGGGGGCAGGGGGTGGCGGCGGATCCTTTGGCGGCGGCGGTTCGTCTTTTGGTGGTGGCGGGCAAGGTTCGGGTGGAGGCGCCCCGTCCATAGGCTATACTTCGGTTCGACAAGGTGCTGCGGTTGGATCTGGAAGTTCGATGTCGTCAGGTTCTTCACTTGGTTTGGGCGGATCAGGTTTGTCGAGTTCACTCGGATCTGGCAGTTCGGGCTCTTCGTATGGCTCCAGCGCATTGATGTCGGCGTATAGCACGGAGAACAGCCAGGTTGGTTCGAGATCTGGATCGAGAGGATCGAGCTCATATTCCTTTGAGGAAGGCGGTTTTTCTTTCTTTGGATCCGCGATGGTCATTAAAGAAGGCACGTTGGTTCGGCAACGGCAGGAATTGATCAAGCTCCCGGACGTTTCGCGGATGCTGGCTGAGGTGAAGATTCAAGAATCACGGGTTCGACAGGTTCATCCTGGGATGCTGGCCTATGTTAAAGTCGAGACGTTGCCCGGGCGCCGTTTTAGAGGGACGGTCCGGAAAGTCGCCATTTTGCCGGACAGCCAATCGAGCTGGGTTAACCTGAACACGAAGGTTTACTCGACGGAAGTTCTAATCGAAGACGAACTGCCGGAACTAAAGCCCGGTGTGTCTGCGCGCGCCGAGATCATCATCACGAACTTGGCGAATGTCTTGAGCGTCCCCATCCAGGCCGTCACCCGATACCGCGGAGAATACGTTTGTTTTGCGAAACGCGGATTGTCGGTTGTGCCTGTTCCAGTGACCACCGGTTGGTTCAATGACCGATTCATGGAAATTAAGTCCGGGTTGAATGTCGGGGATCGGGTGCTCCTCGCGCCGATCGGAGACGAAGAACAACTCGACACCGAAAGCGAAGGCCAGACCAATCAAGTCGAGTCCGCTGTCGGCACTGAGGCGATCCAATCTCAGCAAGTCAATCCCGCCCCAACGCCGCAAGCTGAACGGGACGTTCAGGAACCAGCGCCGGTTCGGCCCGATGTTACGCAAAATCCAGCAGGCGCGGAAGCGCCAGGTGTTGGACGCGGCAACCGATCTGGCGGCGAGGGGCGTGGAGGGGCTGAAGGGTTTGGCGGAAGACGTGGCGGCCGCTTCCAGGATGATCCTGAAGCGCAACGCCGACGGGAAGAGTTTATGAACTTAAGCCCGGAGGAACGTGAAGCGAGGATGCGCGAATTTCGCGGACGGCGCGGGCAAGGGCAAGGGCGAGGCCGCGGACAAACCAACTCGGAGCCTCAAACTCCGCAACAGAATCCGGAGCCCTAAACGTACTTATGCCGTTGAAACATCCCCTCTCCCTAGCTCTTTCCGTGAGCCTGCCCCCCGTAACACAGAGTTTCACTCTGCCGTATCGCCGACTTGCAGTCGGCAGCGCGTCCGAAACATCGAACAGTCCCGAACATCCGGACGTTCTGCAGAATGGAATTCTTCCCAGTAGCAAGGTGAATGCTGCCCCTCTCCCCATCCGATGGGGAGAGGGAATCGAGCTTTTGCGGTTGGCGATACCTGATGGACGAACGTGCCCAACGCCCAGGTCTTTTCCCTCTCTCCATCGGATGGGGAGAGGGTTAGGGAGAGGGGCGCTGCAACTGTCAGCTACTGCATTCTTCCGCCGCCAAAGAGCGGCTGATTGGCTGCGATACAGCAGAGTGAAACTCTGCGCCACGTCGGGGAGCGCTTTTCGGTTCATGGTCCTGCAGCGCGTTAGGAAAGCATGCTGCAACGGCAAATTCATGCTCCTAAGGGACATGCCGTTGCCCAGGCTTGAAGAGAGTGGCTTGTGACCGCCACGAAGCCCAAAGCCATCATTCGCATCCAAGGGGTCGAGAAGACCTACGACATGGGCGAGGTCAAAGTGCGTGCGCTGCGTGGCGTGAACCTCGAAGTCTTGGAAGGCGATTACATCGCGATCATGGGGCCTTCCGGTTCCGGCAAATCAACGCTCTTGAACCTTCTCGGTTGTCTGGATCGGCCAACGGCTGGCCAATATTATCTGGGCGGCGATGACGTCTCGCAAATGGACGATGATGAACTGTCGGAAATCCGAGGGCGCAAGATCGGATTCATTTTTCAATCCTATAATTTGATTCATCAGCTCTCGCTTATCGAGAACGTTCAGATGCCGTTGTTTTATCAGGGGTTGGATAGCGCCAAAAACAACGAACGTTGCAAAGGCTTCGCGCGGCTTGTCGGTCTGGGCGAACGTCTGGGCCATCGGCCCAGCCAGCTCTCGGGTGGCCAACAGCAACGTGTCGCGGTAGCGCGTTCGCTCGTGAACGATCCGCTGATGATTCTGGCTGACGAACCGACCGGCAATCTCGACTCTAAGACGGGCCAGGAAATCCTCGACCTGCTCGATCGTCTCAACCACGGCGGCAAAACAATCGTCCTTGTCACCCACGATCCCCATACGGCGGCTCGTGCGCGTCGAGTCGTGCACATGCGCGATGGCGTGGTTGATCGTATCATCGAGAATGAACGACGGCCCGCTCCAGACCAATTAATCTCCGAACAAGCCCTGTCGACCGAGGTCGAGGGAAGGTCGCGCTTCCGTATTTCGCTTCGGCCATTGCGCACGATGCAAGTCGGCATCAAAAGCCTGTTGCTGCACAAGCTGCGTTCGGCGCTCACCATGTTGGGAATTATTTTCGGCGTTTGTTCGGTGATCGCGATGCTGGCCATTGGAGAAGGCGCTTCCTTCGAAGCGCAGGAAGCCATCAAGAAACTTGGCAGCGCCAATATTCATATCAACGCCGAAAAACCGGCCGAAGATACCAAGGTTGTCACCACGACCTCGGGCCGCGGTTCGGTCATCGAATATGGCCTAACGTACAAGGACGCAGGCCGCATCCAGGCAACGATACCCGGAATCAGCCACGTCGTTCCCATGCGCATCATTCGCGAGAATGTTCGTTTCTTCCGGAACGAAGTCCCCGGCCAGGTCATCGGCACTCATCCAATTTATGCGGATATCAGCGGCTTGGACTTGATCCGCGGACGTTTCCTCGCCGAAACCGATGATACACACCAAAACAATGTGTGCGCCATCTCGTCGGGCTTGGCCAAGCGGCTTTTCCCGTATCAGGACCCACTGGATCAGGAATTGAAGATCGGCGCTCATTATTATCAAGTGATTGGCCTGGTTCGCGAAACGAGCACCGAAGAGAAACGCCCGCAGAGCGGTGACAGTGTCGGTTATCCTTTAGACAACAATGTGTACATGCCGCTCTCGACAGCGAAGAGCCGCTTCGGTGAAACGCTCATCCGGCGCTCCGCTGGAAGCCAGGAGCAAGAGCGCGTTCAGTTGCACAAGATCATCGTTCAATTCGCGGATACGAAGAGCGTTGAAACGGCGGTGCCGCAGATTCAGACGCTGCTCAACCGTTTTCATACGAAAAAGGATTTCGGATTGATTGTTCCTCTTCAACTTTTGCGGCAAGCCGAAGAAATTAAGCGCACCTACAACATCGTGCTCGGGTCCATTGCTGCCATTTCGCTGCTCGTCGGCGGCATTGGCATCATGAATATCATGCTAGCCACTGTCACGGAACGAACTCGTGAGATTGGCATCCGCCGCGCGCTTGGCGCCAAGCAAAAGGATATTACTTCGCAGTTTCTTGTCGAAGCCATTGTGCTCGCGATCGGGGGCGGACTGATCGGGGTGATTTTGGGAATTCTAACACCGTTTGTGGTCTCGCAACTGACCGACATGAAGACCATCGTCACGCCGTTGTCGGTCTTGCTCGCCTTTGGCATTTCCGGCGCGGTGGGAATTATCTTCGGCCTTTATCCGGCTTCGCGCGCGGCGGCGCTGGACCCAATCGAAGCCTTGCGGCACGAATAATTCGCGAGACAGGGCGTTTCGTTGGGGCCAGCTTGGTCAAACCAGCAGCCCATTCGCCAGTGGTTGGCAAGGACCGATTGCGCGCTAATGCCTTTCGGTGACTCAACCTGAAAATAGCAGCTGGGCTGAACAGGAGGGAACAGAGGCAACAGAGTTGGAGAGATTTGTCCAGAACAGCGCTGTTGTTTGAATCGCACCTGACCGGTGAACGTCCCTGCAAGCTCCCCTTCGAGTCCAAGTCTTTCTCTTTCTGTTTGCTCCGTTGCCTCCTGTTCAGATCAATCGCCGCTTTAAGGTTCAAAGATCGCATGGCAAATGGTTGTCCCGGAGGGACTGCGTGAGAATAGCCTGGCGTTTCAACGCCAGGAACCGAATCGCCAAGAGATCGAGTCCCGTAAGGGACGGCTGAAAGGCAATTAGGAATCGAACGTTTCAGTCATCCCTTTCGGACTTGCGCGCTCGTCGTTACGGTCCCCGGCGTTGAAACGAGCGTTGAAACCGCGGGCTGTTTTCATGCAATCCCTCCGGGGCAAATGTCGCTGAACGGGCGCCAATTCTGGCATCCGGTTCTTGCTCGCGGACTTGTCGAATCTCTGTTTCTACTTGGTGCATCGGCATTCGTAATCCGTAATAGCGTTGCAGTGTAGCAGCAATGGATCGTCAAAATGACAATCAGCGGGCTCCTTTAGGTTGGGTGATCGCGGCTTTCAGCGCGGTCTATATCATTTGGGGGTCGACATATCTGGCCATTCGTTTTGCCGTCGAAACCGTGCCGCCCTTTTTGATGGGCGGAGTCCGGTTTATCATCGCTGGCGTGATACTTTATGGCTGGCGGCGATTTAGGGGAGCAGCGGCCCCGGCACACACTCACTGGCGCTCAGCTTTGCTTGCTGGAATTCTGCTCCTTGCTGTTGGCAATGGCGGCTTGAACTGGGCCGCGCAACGTGCTCCCTCAGGGCTGACAGCATTGCTCATTGCGGTAACGCCGTTTTGGTTTGCGTTGCTGGATTGGTTTCGGCCTCACGGACAGCGCCCCCACATTCAGACGATGCTGGGCATTATGGTTGGGTTTGCTGGTATGGCTCTTCTAATTAGTTCAAGGGACAGCCTCAATCGCGCCGTCATTGACATTGCGAGCGTCCTGACGCTGATGTTGGCGAGCTTCTCCTGGGCCGCTGGGTCGCTCTACGTTCGTTACTCGGCCAAACCCGAATCACCGCTGCTCGCCGTGGCCTTGCAGATGATAGCGGGTGGAACAGTCCTTCTCGTGATGGGGTTGCTGACGGGAGAAATGGCTTTGGCGAGTTGGTCCAAAATCTCGGCGCGTTCGATTATGGCGTTTGTTTATCTGATTTTCGTTGGGTCGTTTGTCGGCTTCACAGCTTACAACTGGCTGCTCACGGTGAGCACACCGGCGCGCGTTTCGACCTACGCCTACGTCAATCCGGTGGTCGCTCTCTTCTTGGGTTGGGCGTTGGGCGGTGAAACGCTGAGCACACAGTCGCTCTGGGCCGCCGTGGTAATTCTGCTGGGCGTGGTCGTCATTACGGCACGACGCGACAGCACCGCCGAACCCGCACGCGACATGAAGTAGAGCAGACATTCTTGTCGGCTGGTTGCGGAACTTTCCTGTTCCGCACACGGGCGACTGGAAAGTCGCCTTAACCCGCAGGCTGGAAAGCGGCTGGAAAGCCTGCGCTACGCCTGATCAAGCCAGAATGCTTTGGGCCACATTCCCATGCACATCCGTCAAACGATAATCACGCCCTTGAAACCGGTAGGTCAGTTTTTCGTGATCGATTCCCAGGCAGTGGAGAATTGTCGCCTGCAAATCGTGCACGTGCACGGGATGGTTGACGATGTTGTAGCAATAATCGTCGGTCTCGCCGTAGGAAATGCCAGGTTTGATGCCGCCACCTGCCAGCCAAATTGTAAAGCAACGCGGATGATGATCACGACCGTAATCGGTCTGCGTCAAGGCGCCTTGGCAATAGACGGTCCGACCGAACTCGCCGCCCCAAATTACCAACGTGTCGTCGAGCAAGCCGCGTTGTTTGAGATCGATGATTAGCGCCGCTGAAGCTTGGTCCGTGTCCTTGCATTGACCAACGATCTGTTTGGGCAACGCGACATGTTGATCCCAGCCGCGATGGAAAAGCTGAATGAAACGCACGCCCCGTTCCGCCAGACGCCGCGCCAAAAGACAATTCGCTGCAAATGTTCCGGGTTTCCGTGCGTCGGGGCCGTACAAATCCAGGATGTGCGCCGGTTCTTTCGACAGGTCGATCAGTTCAGGCACCGATGTTTGCATGCGATAAGCCATCTCATACTGAGCGATGCGCGTGGCAATTTCTGGATCGCCAAATTCAGCGAGCTTAAGCTGATTCAGCTTTGCGAGATCATCCAGCATCCGACGACGACCGCCATGGTCCAATCCAGCCGGGTTCGACAGAAAGAGGACGGGATCACCGGTCGAGCGAAACTTGACTCCTTGATGTTTCGTCGGCAGAAATCCGCTTCCCCAAAGCCGGTCATAAAGAGGTTGATCATTCGGATTGCCCGAGCCTTGCGAGACCATCGCCACGAAGGCCGGCAAATCTTGATTCTCGCTGCCCAAACCGTACGAGAGCCATGATCCGATGCTGGGTCGGCCCGCCAGCTGCGCGCCGGTTTGGAAAAACGTAATCGCGGGATCGTGGTTAATCGCCTCCGTGAACATCGATTTGACGAAACACAGCTCATCAGCGACGCGGGCCGTGTGGGGCATTAATTCGCTGACCCACGCGGCGCTCTTTCCATGTCGGGCGAATTTGAACATAGAGGGCGCGACGGGAAAGCTCGTCTGCGTCGACGTCATGCCGGTCAAACGCTGGCCCTTTCGGATCGAATCGGGCAATTCCGTGCCGCGCAATTCGTCGAGCTTTGGTTTGTAATCGAACAAATCCATTTGCGACGGCGCGCCGGATTGGAACAAGTAAATGACGCGTTTGGCCTTGGGCGCGGAGTGCGGCTGCCCGCCGGGGTAAGCGCGTGCGGGATTGGACGTTGCGAACAGCTTCTCGGTGAGCAAAGAAGCTAAGCCAATCAAACCGATCCCAGCGCTGACACGACTGAAAAAGTGGCGTCGCGTGAACCAGACTTTCTTTTCAAACGTGCTCATGATCTCCCCAGCAATCGGCTTCGACCGAATGGTATGCTTCATTCCACGCCAATGCTCTTCCAGTTACAGGCAGAGACGAACAGACTGAGGTGTCCGACATTCTCAGTTGCAACCGTCGCATCAATCTGAAGGGCTTGAGCTGCCAAGATCACGTCGCCATCCAGTTCCTTTGGATCAGCCGTTGGCAATCCACGCCTCCGAACATTGGCCCACAACTCAGCCGCCTTCAACATTGCCTCCGAATTGATTGCCAGAAATTTCAGGCTGACGCGCAAGCTATCGAGCCTATCCACAGATATCGTTAAACCTTCCAGGAGAAAACTCCGGCGAACCTCGTAATCTAGAAGGTCCGGGATGGCTACCGTAACATCCGCCAAAAGTAACCGCTCTAACCAGGTCGCGATTTCGCGGTTTCTGGCCGGGTGAGCGAGCCGCTCCAAAGGTCCAGCATCCAACGCGACGGTCTCAATCATTGAGTCGTTTACGGGCAGACAGCCGATGTATTTCCAGCGCTTTCCGTGCGCGTGGCCAAGCGACTGCGTCGTAGTCGGCTTCTTGGACTATCCATCGTCTTAGAAGCACAGACGCCTTGTGCCGTTTGCCTGGCCTTTTTGTTTTGGTTCTGTCCACAATAGACATGGAGGAACGCTAGAAAACGAAACGGGTTCCGTCAATCAGTTCCCAGAACGCTTAGGACTTTATTCTCTCCTCTATTCTTTCGTAATCGTCTCATCAAGGTTCAGAACGAGATTGGCGATTGCCGTGTAGCCAGCCAGCTCACTCGCTTCAATTTTTTGGTCTCGCGGTGCTTCACCGATGCGGATGAGTTCGAGCGCAGCTTTCGGATTTTCGCGGTAGTGCTTCAACTGCTCACTGAGGTTATTCTGTAGAATCTCCAATTCAGCAGGCCGAGGATGGCGAGCTGTGGCCAATTGAAAGAGATAGCCGATGCGTTCCAGGGGCGTGCGACCTCCTTCCGTTAAAATACGCTGGGCAAGAACGCGCGCGGCTTCCACGAAGGTCACATCATTCATCAAGTTCAAGGCTTGCAGCGGCGTGCTCGTTCGCGTTTGACGCACCGAACACATCTCGCGACCAGCCGCATCGAAAGCCATCATCGCGGGGGGCGCGCTGGTTCGTTTCCAAAACGTGTAGAGGCTGCGGCGATAGAGCTTTTCTCCCTTGTCTTGCGCGTAATCATTGCCGGAAAGCTCTTTCCAAAGGCCCGCTGGTTGATACGGCATGACGGAGGGACCGCCGATTGTTTCGACGAGAAGCCCGCTCAACGCCAAAGCTTGGTCGCGAATCATCTCCGCCGGCAAGCGGAGCCGCGGCCCGCGAGCGAGCAGCCGATTGTCCGGATCGCGTTGGAGCAACTCGGTGGTCACTTTCGAGGATTGGCGATAGGTGGCGCTCATGACAATGAGCTTTTGCATCGCCTTCACATTCCATCCGCCGCTGATGAATTCCGTCGCGAGCCAATCGAGCAATTCCGGGTGGCTCGGAAGTTCGCCGCGCGATCCCCAGTCTTCGGCCGTTTTCACCAAGCCTTCGCCAAAATACATTTGCCAGGACTGGTTGACGGCGACGCGCGCCGTCAATGGATTCGCAGGGTCAACCAACCATTGGGCGAAGTTCAAACGGTTGCGTAAGGCGGCATTCGACGGCGACAAACTTGCCGGCACGCCGGGATTAACCTTCTCACCCGGTCTATCGTACTGACCTCGAATGAGCAGGAAGGTGTCCCGCGCAGGTTTCATTTCTTCCATGACCATGACGGTTGGAAGGCTTTCCAGAAACTCCGCCTTCTGCTTTTGCAGCTTCGCTGCCATTTGATAGGCATCTCGAATTGTGTGGGGAGCGTAGTTTTGCAGAAAATAGGCGCGGACTTTTGCCCCCTGCTCTGAGGTGCGTTGGGCAGCCGAAATGGCAACGATGTCGAAGATCGAGTCTGTTGTCGCCAGGATGGCAACCTCCGTCGGCGACAGCACTCGGTCATAAACTCGTGCGTCGTCGATGCAACCGCGAAATCGGCTGGTCAGCCCGCCCCCCGATCCAATGCGGAAAGGTTCCGACGTCTTGAAGGATTGGTTGAGTTCGTCAAGGTTGACTTTGAGGCTTTGGGGTTTGCCATCGACGTAAATTCTAAGTCCGGTTGCCAGCCGCGATCCGTCATACGTCATCATTACATGATGCCAGCGATTCAGCTCGATTGGCTGCTCGGTCTCGACGCGTAAGGCATCATCCAACCAGCGCCTTACCAAGTTGACCTGAACTTTGCCGCGCTCGAGGCACAAGCTGTAACCGTCCGCCTGCAGTGTCTCGGGCATGCGCGACAGAATGGCGCCGTTCTCGTTCTTGGCAAAAATCCACGCGCCGCAGCTGAATTTATCAAAAAAGCCAAATGGGCCGACATCACCGGCATCGATGAACCGAGCGCCATCGAACTCGGCAGCCTGCCCAATTTTTCCAGTGACATAAGACGGTTCTCCATTAGTAAACGCCGCCCTTTTCTTCAGCTCGGCCGCGTTGGTGATCTTGCCGTCAAATTCATACATCGCCTTCAGCCCATCAGCGATAGTCCATCGATAGAGCATCTCTAAGTCCGGCGCGTCTGCACCTCCAGGATCATTGGCGCTCGCAGAAGAAGACTGAAGGCTTCCGCCTGTTGCCACGACCCGGTTCGTGCGCAGTCTCGACTCCCATTCCGATTGTGCGGCTGCGAGAGCCGGCTCCATCTTGCGCACGCCTTCCTCCGCCGCGGCGAGGTTCTCTTCCAAGGATTTCAGTTCTTTCTGCTGCTGCAACGTCGGCGCCGCAAGGAAGGGCGGAGAGTTGCCAGTCTTAATTGCTCGACCCTTCTCGGGAACATTATTGAAGTAGGTGAAGAGCTGGTAGTACTCACGCTGAGTGAAAGGATCGAACTTGTGGTCGTGGCAACGAGCGCAACCCATCGTTAATCCTAACCAAACGGTGCAGGTCGTATCGACGCGATCGACCACATATTCGACTGCGTACTCTTCCGGAATAATGCCGCCTTCGGAATTGCCCCGGTGGTTGCGGTTGAAACCAGTCGCGATCTTTTGGTCGAGCGTCGCTCCCGGCAGCATGTCTCCGGCGATTTGTTCAATCGTGAACTGGTCAAAGGGCAAGTTATGGTTGAACGCATCGATCACCCAATCGCGCCAGCGCCACATGTGACGTTCGCCGTCGGTCTGATATCCGCTCGTGTCGGCGTAGCGGGCCGCGTCGAGCCAGCGAATGGCCATGCGCTCGCCATAACGCGGCGAAGCTAACAGCCGGTCCACGACCTTTTCATAGGCTTCAACAGAGTCGTCCGCGAGAAACGCGCTCACCTGACGCGGAGTCGGCGGCAACCCTGTCAGATCGAGACTGACACGGCGAAGCAATGTTGTTTTGTCCGCCTCCGGTGGTGGTTGGAGTTTTTCGGTTTCCAAGCGCGCGAGGATGAAGTGATCGATTCCGTTCTTAGGCCAGTTCGCGTTTTGGACCTTTGGCAGAGGAGGAGAGAGAGGTCTGATGAATGCCCAATGCGCCTGATACTTGGCGCCTTGTCCGATCCACTGGCGCAATAGCTCGATTTGTGAAAGCGTTAGTGTCTTGCCGGTCTTGGGCGGTGGCATCCGATCCTCTTCGCTGCCCGTGGTTATCCGTTGCACCAATTTGCTCCGCGCGGGATCGCCAGGAACAACTGCAGCCCCGCCCGATTCCAAGGGCTTGAAAGCATCTGCGGGCCGATCGAGCCGCAGCTTTGCCTTGCGCGCCTGCTCGTCTGGCCCATGGCAAGCGAAGCAGTTCTCGGAGAGAATTGGACGGATGTCCCGATTGAAATCGACGCTCTTTAGATCTGCTGCTGCCAGAGCTTGCACCTGCACCGTCAGGAGAGCAACCGGTCCCGCAGCCGTTCGGAAAATGATTTTCGTAACGAATCTCATCGCAAGCGGGCGATTTATATCAAGAGACCGCGAGCCCGCCAATGTGATTAAAGCCGGGCTCGGTTAGGATAATCTTCTGCGGCTTCGAGATCGGCGTCAATTTGGCGGAAGTGGTGAAGCTCGGAAATGGCTCTCTATTTCTTCCAGAGAGAGGGCCCGGTCGTAAATCGCCACTTCATCGATCTTACCTTCGAACGTATTGACGTTCTGCCCCGGGCCGCCGATTACAACTGTGTCCGCATTCATGTGAAACGGAAGCTCCGATGTGGTTGAGACTTCGGGGGCGCCCGTTCCATTCAAGTGCACCCGAATCGCATTTCCGTCCCGGACAAAGACAACATGATTCCAAGCCTTGAAAGGAATCTCGTTCGTTCGGCCAATCACCATCGTGCGTGACAATTCCCGGTCCGATGTAAAGGTCAGCCGGCCCCATTCACTCGGACCGCCGATACCGAGCCGCTCGCTCGCGCCGGACTTGGGACCGTCGGTTCCACGCGAGAAAAGCACGCCGGTCACCGGGCGCACGTCACTGGGCAATCCGTTCCAGAACCACATCTCAACGCTGTAGGCTGGTCCGAGGTTCTTGACGGAAGCAACCATTCGTCCGCCTGCAAAATGAGCGCAACGATTGATTGTCGTTGAGCCTTCGCGCAGACCTTCGACGTAAAACGCAACGCCGTCTTCGTAGCGACCATGGTTGTTGTTGCCGCTAGAATCCAGCGCCGTCGGTCCGGAGAACTCGCCGAAACGCCAGTAAGCAACGGGCTTGGAGGCCAGGACCGTCTTCGCGTAGGCGTTGAGAGTTTCGGTCACCTTGCGCCGCGGCTGTCCGGCGACTTCTTCCAGCAACTTGAGAATCGTCTCGACGATGCGTGGTTCGGCCTGCGGTTCGAGACCGGCCGTGCGAGCCGGCCAAGTCGTGTAGCCGCCCAGCTTGTGTTGTTCGGGAGGCGGAATATAACCTTCAGCGCCGTTGGCCAACTCGATATTGAATGTCGTTCGCAGCGGGCTTTGGGCTTTGATCTTCAGCCCGGTGATTGCAAAGACTTCATTGGGAATTGCCGCGATGCCGAGTTCACCGATGCGCAACGCTTGCAGTTTGAGTTCCGCTATGGGCCGTTCATGCAAATAGATTTGCTCGCGAGCGTAGATTTCCGCTTGCGATTGCGGCAGCCGGCCATTCAAGCTCGCCATGATTTTCCTCGCCCATGCAAGCGTCTCTTCATTCGGCACACGAAAACCCAAGGTCAGTCTCGATTCGCGCATGACCAGCGGCGCCCAATCGCGGTGGTCGATTCGCTTGTGCGCTTCGTATGCGTATTGCACGACTCCATCCGAGTAATCGTCGAGGGTGATGTCTCTGCGCGGTTTGCCGTAATCCATCCACATCAGATCACCGCTTGTCTTTTGCGACATGATTCCCACAAATGCAGGCGCGTTCGCGTCCGCCCTAATGCTCTTCGCGATTCCCGCCACGAAACGGCCGTAATAATCCGCCGACAAAATCGGCGACCCGAAATAGTGCATCGAATAATTCGCCAGCAACGCGATGGGTCGGCCATTTGGCGATTGGACTGAAATAACCGAGAGGTCGGGATCGACAGGGCCGGATGGACCAATGGCATCGGGATTCTGGTAACCGGGATGCATGTTCGCGCGCACGGTGCGTTGACCAAAAGGATCGGCGCCCACTTTGTCCGGACGAAAAATCCAACGTCGATTGTGCGTGTGCTCTCTGTCCTGAACGACAGCCCAGCCGATCCGAGCCGGGGCCAAATTGCTGGCAGCTTTCTCGATCCCTTCTGCGATTCTCGGCGGCAGAAACTTCGCATAGTCAGGATCGACATTGCTTCCTAGACATCGCATTGACGATGACGGGAAAATTCTGCGGCGTGATGTCAATAGCGTGAGCGCCCGCGCGGAAGGAGGCACTGGGCTGGACCGCGAAACCTGGCTCCGTAGCCAAGCCAATCCCAATGACCAGCGCCAACGTCATAGCAATTCTTCCCATGAACCTCCTTGTGAACTGTGGCTGGCGAGGGCAAAAAGGAGCCCCTCTCCCTAACCCTCTCCCCATCCGATGAGGAGAGGGAAAGTTTTTGCGTAATCGAATGGATTCAAACTTATCTAAGGCAGACGCGCCCGCCTCTTTTCCCTCGCCCCATCCGATGGGGCGAGGGTTAGGGAGAGGGGCTTTATGCACCAGGTTCATGGTCCCAATGCGGTAACAAATTCGGGGAAATCTCATTTTGACCGCCGCGTAAAATTAATACGCTTGACGCAAACCTTGTCTGCCGGGCTATTTTCTCGCCTAAGGCACCACCTTAAAGAAAGAGAGACGCATGGCAAAGTTCAAAGTTGTCTTGATGAAGCACGGCTATGATTCGGTCGAAGCGGAACGAAACATTGTGGTCGAGGCCGGAGGAGAATTTGTCGATGCCGATTTGCTTTCTAACGATGAGATGTGGCGGCAATGCGCCGAAGCTGACGCAATCCTTATTCGCTGGTACCCGATCACGCCTGAACTCATCAAACAGTTTCGGCGCTGCAGAATCATGATCCGTTACGGCATCGGCTTCGATAACATCGATGTGAAGGCAGCGACCGAAGCCGGAATCATTGTGGGTCACATCCCAGCCTATTGCGTGGACGAGGTTTCAACGCACACGATTGCTCTGTTGCTCGCTTGCGTCCGCAAGGTGGTTGCGACGCATAACAAGATTCAGCGCGGTGGTTGGGACGCCAATCCGATTGAGCGCATGCATCGCATGGCCGGGCGCACCCTTGGGCTGGTCGGGCTCGGCAAACTTGGGCAAGCCGCAGCCCGCAAGATGAGCGGTTGGGGGTTGACAATCATCGCGAGCGATCCTTATCTCGATCCAGCCCGCGCAGAGACCCTGGGTGTTACGTTGGTAGATTTGCCAACGCTTTGCCGCGAGTCCGATTATATTTCTCTGCACGTTCCACTGCTTACGGAGACGCATCATCTCATAAGCCGGCGCGAACTCGAGTTGGTCAAACCGGGCGCAATTCTGGTGAATACAGCCCGCGGACCAGTGCTTGACGCCGAAGCATTGCTTTGGGCCTTGGACAAACAGAAGATCGCCCGCGCCGGTCTCGACGTTTTTGAGGGCGAACCGTTAGCTGCGAATTCGCCGCTGCGCACGCATCCGCACGTTGTTTTGAGCGATCATGTGGCTTGGTATTCCGAAGAATCGTTGCTCGAATTGAAAAGGACCGCAGCTGAAGAAGCGGTGCGCGTTTGCCGGGGTGAACTCCCCCTTGCCATCGCCAACCCGGACGTGCTGCATAAACTGGGACGCTTCGCCGAATGGAAGCCGGGCGACGCTGTGAAGTGGCAATTGAAACGGGCCGAAATGCTCAAAGGGAAGTAGGACAGCGCGTCTCGCCTGCCAGCGCTAAGAACCTAATGCGTCCAGGAGCGAAGTTAGGTTTGCGCCTTGGCGCGTTGATTCTGCAAAAACTCGACCCGTCGCTGACACTCATTGAGGAACGTCTGCGTGAGTGCAGTCGGCTTTCCGAGCCAGGCGGCGCCGAAATAAGGTGATTCCGAGATAATCTTCCAACTGAATAATCTGGCTGCTGATGGCCGGCTGTTGAATGCCGTAAGGCATATTACGGACGGCTTCACAGATGCCGCCAAACTTCGCGACGTAGTAAAACAACTCCAAATGATGGATGTTCATGGGGTCCTTGATCTCACGAGAATGGGCCGAATGTAGCGGTCCACGGGAATGGTCAGCAAGCAATTTGGCGGAGGCGGGAGCAGGCTTATCTGCGTGCAAAACCCGATTATGCCGCTTGGTTTTGTTCGTTTACCGGCGCAATGGTGCTTTGCCGCCTGTTCTACAACGTTACCTGGCAGGGCAATTCACGAATCAGCCGCCCAAGCCCTGAGTTGAGTACCGGTTAGGAAATCAACGGGCGGCTGAACCGTTGGCCAAAGTCCTCGGTCCAAGTTTCGCGAGGCGCTCCGCAGACATCGCCGATAACAAGTTCAGCTTGCGACTTGCGACAGCGCCTGCTCGCGCTCCAGCAAGGTCGGATGCGAATAATAAAATCCGCTGTAGAGGCGGTGCGGCGTGAGGTTGCTCAAATTCTTTTCGTTTAACTTGCGCAAAGCGCCAATCAAGGACTCGGTTTCGCCCATCGTCGCCGCGGCGTAAGCATCGGCTTGATACTCGTATCGGCGGGACCAAAGATTGGCCAGCGGCGCAAACCAAAAGGTGACGCTTCCGCTGAGCAGCGCAAACAGGAGGAGAGCTGGAACAACGCTTTCAATCTCGAACCCGAAGGCTTGATAAAACCAGGCTTGTTCGGCCAGCCAGGCAATCGCGAAGAAACCAGCGAACATGCTCGCAGCCGACCAGAGCAGCATCTTCGGCACGTGCTTTTTCTTGTAATGTCCGATCTCATGCGCGAGGACGGCTTCCAATTCCAACTCGCGCAATTGCTGGATTAACGTGTCGAAAAGGACAATCTTGCGGAAGCGCCCGAAGCCGGTGAAGAACGCATTCGAATGCCTCGATCGTTTGCTGCCGTCCATGACTTGAATGCTTTGCGCTTGGAAACCGGTGCGTTGGCCGAGAGCGAGCAACCGTTCACGCAGACTCCCTTCGGGCAATGGTGTGAATTTGTTGAAGAGCGGCAAAATTAGAATTGGCGCGAGGACCACCATCAGCAATTGAAAGCTTAGCATCGTTCCCCAGGCCCAGAGCCACCAGGCCGCGCCAGTCCATTCCACGAGTTTTAGGATGAGGATCAATAATGGATAGCCAAGCACGACGGCGAGAGCGATTCCCTTCATTCGATCGACCCACCAAATCTTCGGCGTTGTCGTGTTAAAACCGAATCGTTCTTCCAGACGAAATTGCGCATGCCAATCGAAGGGCCACCCGAGCGCCGCGAGGGCAAAGCCCATGCCAAATAGGAAAGCTGCCATGGCCCAAGCCGACGTTCCCAACGCCTCGTTGAACAACGTGAAAAGCCACGGCAACACTCCGCTAAACAAGATAATCAGCAACACCACGAAATCGTAAGTATCCTCGACTTGGCTCAACCGGCTTTTGGCCAGCGTATATCGGACCGATTTCGCATACGCCTCCGGCTGGATCGAGTCTTTAAAGGCGTCGGGGATTATGTTGGCGTGCGCCTGAACGTTTCGCTGATTCAGGTGTTCAAGCCAAAGTTGGGCAGCCCATCTGATCAGAAGCGTGGCTGCCGCGAGCAGCGAGAGCGTCGAGCTTAAAGTCATCGTGGCCAGACTATACACGGATCAAAAAAGGTTGCACGCGGAGTCAGGACGAGTCAGGAGGTTGCGTTCGCAAATCGAGCTTGGCCTTCAGCCACAAGCAAAGCATAAACTCCGGGCATGAATCTTCTCGTTCGGCTGTTCTTGCTCGCAGGACTTATAGTAACGACTGCCAATGGCGATACCGCACGCTTTCAGATCGGCGTTGGCAAACGCGATATTACTCCCAAAGAACCTGTGCCGATGTGGGGGTACGGCGCGCGCCACGCCGCACTGTCCGACGGGCAGCTTGATCCGCTTTACGCGACGGCGTTAGTTATTCAAGCGGGTACGAGCAAAGTCGCAATCGTTGGACTAGACTTGGGGCGCTCACCCGCGGAACGATCACTGCAAAGGATTCGCCACCGGATCAAGGCGGAAGCGGGAATCGAGCATTCATTTATCGGTGGTTCACACACACATCATGGGCCGGTGCTCGAGTTGATGGATGAGGAGGGAAAAGGCAAAGGAAAATTCGACGCAGCAGTGCGGTACTACAACGAACTCGAACAGGGCATTTCCGACGCGATTATCGAAGCCAATGCACGGCTGACGCCCGCGAGGATGGCGACGGGTTCCGTGAAGCTCGAGGGATTCAATCGCAATCGCCACACCAAGATTGAACCGAAGCCGGTGGACCGTGATCTAGGCGTTATCCGGTTTGATGATTTATCGGGCAAACCTCTCGCTCTATTGGTGAACTTTACCGGGCATCCGACAATGATCCCGGCCGCGACGTTGAAGTTTTCGGCCGATTACATCGGTGCGCTCAGAGAAACCGTCGAGAAGGAAATGCAGGCAGCGACAATCTTCATGCAAGGGGCCAGCGGCGATCTGTCAGTGAACGCGGGAACCAACCGCGGCCATATCGCATTCGGTCAGGCCTTGGGACGCGAAGTTGTTAAGCTAGCTTCGGCGCTCACACCGCAAGAAGTAGCGCGCCCATCGCTAACGGTGAAGGAGGACCGCTTCAAATTTGGGTCGCGAACCGATCTTTCTAATCCAATCGTCCGAGCCGGTTACGCCCTGGCCTTTTTCCCCGAACTGATCTCGAACTTTGCGGACGAATATACTGATGGCGTGCGCCCGCGTCTCACCGTGGCCTTGCTCAACGGCGAAATCGCACTCGTGGGCGCGTCAGGTGAATTCTTCTGCAACCATTCGCTGAGGCTTAAGGAGCGGGCGCTCGTCAAACAATTGTTCTTCTTCGGCTACTGTAACGGTTACCATCAGTACTTCCCGACCATTGAAGCCGTGGCAGAAGGAGGCTATGGCGCAGACAACGCAGTAGCCCCGGCCGCTGTTGGCGCTGGTGAAGAAATCATGAACAAAGCGCTAGTCTGGATTTATCAAATGCTCGGAAGAATTCCGTTCAGTCAATAGACCGACCAATATGCCTGTGGCCAAAGAAACGCTGACCGCGGTCCATGGATGATTATGGACCCATTCATCAGCGCTTCTCAAAAGATTGACGACGTCGGTTCATGGGAGATCGGCTGCTCTCACGCCTTTCGGATTTGACGCGACCGCTGCCTTGCGATTTAGTTTTGCTAACCTTTATCAGAAAGAGATTCCTATGATTACACCGATTTCCCGTCGTTCTGTGCTGCGTAATTTAGCTGGGACGGCTGCGCTGGCAGGTTTCGCCTCGAACCTTTCGAATCGCCTGCATGCCGCGGATGCTGCGGCCGGCGCAAAGTTGAAAGGGAAGATCAATCATTCCGTTTGCAAATGGTGTTACGGCAAAGTTCCGCTCGAAGACTTATGCAAGGCCGGCAAAGAGATGGGGCTGACTTCCGTTGAGTTGCTTGAACCGGCTGATTTTCCCACCCTCAAGAAATATGACCTGCAATGTGCGATGGTGAGCGGCGTGCCCGGAGGCATAGCGAATGGACTGAATCGATTGGAAAATCACAACAAAATCTTTGAGTGGTTCGAACATACGGCGCCCATCGTCGCGAATTCAGGCAACAGGAATATCATTTGCTTTTCGGGCAATCGTCGCGGCCAAGATGATGAGAAGGGTCTCGAAAACTGCGCCATTGGCTTAAAGCGCCTTGTGCCCGTGGCCGAAAAAAACAAAGTGATCCTCGTCATGGAACTTTTGAACAGCAAGGTTGATCACAAAGATTATCAGTGCGATCGGACATTCTGGGGAGTCGAGCTTTGCAAGCGGGTGGGTTCCGAGCATTTCAAATTGCTGTACGACATTTATCACATGCAAATCATGGAGGGTGACATGATTCGGACGATCAAGGCCGCTGCTCCTTGCATCGCGCATTATCACACGGGCGGTGTCCCAGGCCGCGGCGAAATTGACGACACGCAGGAGATTTTCTATCCGGCCGTGATGAATGCAATCGTCGAGACGGGTTTCAAGGGACACGTCGCCCAGGAATTTGTGCCGAAACGACCGGACGTGATTGGCTCGTTAAAGCAAGCCGTGCAAATCTGCGACGTATAGGCCGCAGATTTGCGAGGATGTGTGCTGTGGCGCCAGCGGAGCGGGAGCAATGACGAATTACGAAATCCGAATGACTAAAGAATCACCAATGACGAATCTCGAATGAACCGCCGCATCGGCGGCCAAGGTTAGGTTATTGGTCATTTAGGAATTCGTCATTCTTTCGTCATTGGTCCTTCGGCGTTCGGCATTCATCCCCATTCACTTCACCGGACGGGGCTAGGGATTTTGAAGAACTCCGCTTTCTTCGCTTCGACGGAGGGACCCCAAATGCGGACATTATCGATCTTTCCAGTATCGTCGAAGGAACCGAAACCGATGTAGCCCGTGGGAAAGGTTTTGTCTTCGGCCAGCATGATCGGCTTGGTCATGTCGTCAAAGAACACTTTGATCGATCCTTCCTTTCGTTCGAGCCGGACCTTGTGCCAGACGTTTAAGCCCCAGTTCACTCCTTTGGTCGTTTCTTTGGCGATGTTGGTGCGCGGTTTGTCATTTACGATAAATACATTGTGCGCGTTGGGGTCGGCAGCTGTGGCGATGTGAACGTAATAGAACTTGGACGGATCCCGGACTCCAAAGAAGAGGCACATGTCGCGATGGCCATATTCTTTCCCGGTTTGAATGAGGTCCGCTTCGAGCGCGAAGTCGCCGAAGATTTTGTCATTGATCAGCGCAATGTTGACCGGCGACCGGACGGCGGGCTTGTAATCGCTTTGCTTGGCGAGTTCGAGCGCGCCACCTTTTTCTTCCTTCGCCAATTTCCACGCCTGCGGATCCGTCATGACAAAACTCTTCAAGACCGAATCGTTGTCGAAGCTCTCGGAGAGCAGAAGTTTGTAACCCTCTGGAAGATTCGCCGGCTTGTCTGCGGCGGCAATCGGAGAAGTGAATGTGATCGACAGAATCGATCCGAGGCCCAATGCGTAAAGTTTTTGATCCATAGTAAGGATACGAAGGCAATCGAGTGCGTATCCCAATTGCCAAAGCGAAAACTAACAACTGCGTTGGAGAGCGGACACGACAGTCCACGCTCCATTACAGATCAGTCTCAGACCTTTTCCGGCACAACGTAAGGGCGCCGATAATGGCGCGTGAGCAAGGCATCGCCTTCGCGGCTATTCGTGAACCGCTCCGCCTTGGGATCCATCGTTAGGAAATCTCCGAAGGTCAACTTGGTTTGATCGAGATCGACACCGTTTGCAGCGAGGTGCTCAACCATTCGGTCGAAAGTTTCCAAAGCGGCACTATTGGCTTGCAGTCTCTCCCGAGCTTCTCCGCCGGACCTTTTAATCCCGAGCCGATAGGAAACATTCCCCGTATGACAGAGTGCGCTGGAGAGGTGGCCCTCGAGAATATCCGCGTTGAGGTCGGTGTGCTTCCGCGTCCGGCAAGCATGAATAAAATTCTCGTAATGCCGATCGGCCGAATCCTTCCAGCTCTTGATTTCCTTTCCGTCTTTGTCGAACGCAATGACGCTCGAGTAACTTGGATTGATCACGTAACCGCCCTCGCAATGGATGACGACCGCGACGCTGGCGCGCGTTTCTTTGCCATCGTTGCCCTTCCAAACACCGGCCACAGGATGCCGGAAACTGTCCATATTGCGTGATCCATACTTTTCCGGCAAACCGCGCACTTCGAAAATCAACGGCGCTTTGGCGTAGTCATGGAAAACAAACTGCGTGTTCGGCGTCTCGGCGTCATCCTCGTACCCGAGACGTCCACCGACGCTGAAGACTCGCGGCGACAATTCCGATTCGCCGAGGAACCAGCGGGCGCGGTCCATTTCGTGAATGCCTTGGTTGCCTAAGTCACCGCAACCGTAGGCCCAGAACCAATGCCAGTCGTAGTGGATGGGTCCGAACCGAGGGTTGTTGCGGCGCGGCAACTCGAGCGGAGCGGGACCACACCAAAGATCATAGTTGATATGATCCGGCACCGCCTGCGCGCCTTCGGTCTTGCCGATGCTTCCGCGTGGTTTGTAACAGAGGCCTCGCGCGATCAGGATGCGGCCGAGATTTCCGGCGCGAACCCATTCGACAGCTTCCTTGATCGCATTACTGGATCGGCTCTGGGTGCCTGTTTGGACGATCTTGTTGTATTTGCGGGCGGCGAGAACCATCTGCCGCCCTTCCCAAACATTGTGGGAAACCGGCTTCTCGACATAAACATCCTTGCCGGCTTGCACTGCCCAAATTGTGGCCAACGAGTGCCAATGATTCGGCGTTGCGACTGTGATGGCATCGATATCCTTCCGGTCCAAAACTCTGCGAATATCAACATAGCCATCCACGACTTCGCCGCGCTTGTTAAAGGATTCGACGCCGTTGCCGAGGACTTTTTGATCCACATCGCAAAGGGCTACCATCTTCACCCGTTTCTCTTTAAGCGCGAGCATACCCTTAATGTGATCGCCACCTCGGCCGCCGAAGCCAACTGTTGCGACTCGGATCGTCTCGCTCGCGCCTTGAACTTGAGACCAAGAGCGGGCTGAAAAACTAACTGTGGCGGCGCCCAGGAGGGAACTTTTCAGGAAACTGCGGCGATTAATCTGTTTCATTGTTCTAACGTGGTTGGTGTTTGGTTGATTGAATGGACGTAAGTTAGCGGTTGGTTATTTGATCTTTCGTTCGAATCAGTGGGACCGAACGTAATCCTCATAGCGGTCAGCGATCTTCCCTTGCTTCTCGTCGCCCTCGTGAAAATAGAAACGGTAGCGGAACGTCGCGCTCTGCCCGGCTGGAAGAACCCAATTCCCCTTCGTTTTGTCAGCCAGCTTTTCGAAATCGTGAATTCCAAACGGGTTCGCAGCAAAGAGTCCGTAGTCGCGCACGTGCCACCAGGTCGGATGCCGGGGATTCTGCGGGTGATCAAACATCGCGACTCCAACGGTTTTGCCCTCGACTGGGCCATAGTAGTCGCACCATTTAGCGCGCTTGCCCCACGTCTCGCCATCGCGGACTCCTTCACTATTGACGATGTGGCCCTTGCCGACTTTGCCTTTGACGCGCATCGTTTCCGCCACGCGAATGGCCATTGTGCCCTCTTTCGTATCACCGAAAGTCACTGGGCCGTTGGAAGCATGGATCGTGATTTCGAAGTCCAGGATACGCCCTTGCGAGTCGCCCGTGATTCGAAACGTGCGTTCGTCTGTGCAAACGACAGTCCCATCCAGTGCGACGAGTTTGTTGAGCGTCTTAATCGATCCCGTTTTGCCTCCAGATTTGATGTCGATGATTTTCTCGTGAACGGTCTTTCCAGAATTCTTGCCTTCAGCCCAGAAGTCGTGGCCGTTCACGTCGCCGTGTGTGTACCAAAGGCCTTTGTGATGAACATGGTCCTTGTCTTCGTCGGGCACTTCCTTCATCGGATAGTTCCGGGTCATCGAGGCGCCGCTCGGACCGTAGATCGGGTAAAAGAATGGCCGCGTGACATTTGCGTAGTTGTAGTCGGTGAAATGCTGGCCATTGATTTCAATGCGCAACTTTCCATCCTGTTGAGTGATCTTTGCGGAACCTTCACGTTCCGCCGCTAACGGCGCATCCGCGAGCAGAATGGAGATGGAGACGCACCAGAAACGGAAAAGAAATTTCGGGATCATGAAATGATGTTAAGGTGCAAAATAAATACCGGTCAATGGAAAATCTGCTTTTGGCTTTCGTAGCGGCAGTGCATCTTGCCTGCCGTAGAGCTGGGCATCCTGCCCAGCGGAACATGGGAACAAACTGAACACAAACACCAAGTTTCAAGTCGGGCTCCGGGCGGCAAGATGGCGCCCTTTACGGCAGGCAAGATGCGCTGCCGCTACGGCAACCTAGAGATGTTCGCCTGCGAGCACGTCTGTTTCCTTCAGTGCAATTGGGAATGGCTCCAATGGTACCGGCCGATCGTGATTCAGAAACGCCTCGCAAACTCGGAAGAAATCGCTTTCGGTCGTCACACGCCGGATTTGGTGCAGGAACTGACCGGTCGGTTCCACGCCGAGCCCGATGAAGTTCATGTATTTCTTCATTTTTTGCACGTGCGAGGTCTCCCGAAAATCCGGCAACCGGACCGCATCGAACAGCGCGCGGATGTATTTCAGCACATCGTGACCGTTTGGCACAAACAAAGTCTCGCCTGGCTGTTGTTGACGGATCTGATGGAACAACCATGGATTTCGGATTGCTCCACGACCGATCATCAAGCCTCGAGCGCCAGTGATGTCGAGAACCTCGCGCGCTTTGTCGGCTGAGTACACATTGCCGTTGGCCAAAACCGGGCAGGGGACCACCTCCACCGCTCGGGCGATCAAGTCATAGTGAACCTCGCTTCGATACATCTCGTGAACCGTCCGGCCATGGACTGTTAGAAGATCGAGCGAGTGTTTGGCAAAGATCGGAAGCAGTTCATCGAAGACATCCGGCGAATTGAAACCAAGCCGCGTTTTGACGGTGAACTTGATCGAGATGGCGTCGCGCAGTGCGCCCAGGATTGAATCGACGCGACTCGGTTCTCGCAGTAGCCCCCCACCCGCGCACTTGCGATAAACGACGGGCGCCGGACAACCGAGGTTCAGATCGATCGCCGCGATCGGATATTGCTCCAGTTCGCGAGCAGTGCGAACAAGCGACGGAATGTCGTTGCCGATCATCTGCGCGATGGCTGGCTTCCCGGTTGGATTTTCGGTTATCGACTTAAGGATGGTCTTATCGAGATTCGAAGTGGCGTGGACCCGAAAGTATTCCGTGTAACAGAGGTCCGCACCGCCGTACGCCGTCATCAACCGCCAGAACGGCAGATCAGTAACATCTTGCATTGGCGCCAATGCCAAAATTGGCGCGGAGCCTGCCAGCATTTTCTCGAATTGAACAACGTCGGTCATGAACAAAGTTTGGGTCGTATCGTCAGGGAAAATCCCCAAAATTCAACAGAGAATCTGAATGGCCCCTCTTGGCGCTTGGAGCCTGTGCAACCTTTTGTCTCATATGAGACAAAAGGTTGCACAGGCTCCAAGGCGAGCGGGCGGGGCGTGCCGTGTTCGCAAAATCGCTGGACGCCCATCCTCGGAATGACACTCTTCGCGAACGCGAACAATGGCCAGCGGAAGCACAGACCCGGACCCTGACGTCTTAATCATCGGCGCGGGGCCAACGGGCGCCGTCGCTGCGAAGCGGTGCGCGGAAGCGGGAATGCGCGTCGTGGTTCTCGAACAAGGCGATTGGCCCGACTATTCAAAGGCGCGCGCCGACCATCCCGACTTCGAGTTGACCGCTGGCCAGTATTGGTCCGCCAATCCCAACCGCCGCAAGGCTATGGCCGACTATCCGATTGATGACGCGGACTCGGATATCTCTGCGGTTCTTTACAATGCGGTCGGCGGCGGCACGGTGATTTACGCAGCGCATTGGCAACGGAACATGCCTTCGGACTTTTGCGTGCGGACGCTCGACGGCATTGCGGATGATTGGCCGCTAACTTACGAGGATATCGAACCATTCTACGATCGGGTCGAACGCGATTTTGGCGTTTCGGGCTTGGCGGGCGATCCAGCATTCCCGCCGGGGAAAGATTTGCCGTTGCCGCCGGCGCCCCTTGCGAAGATGGGGCGTCGCGTGGCGAAGGCGCACAATGAACTTGGCTGGCATTGGTGGCCGGCGCCGAATGCCATTGCCACTCGACCATACGGGCCACTGGGAGCTTGCACGCAGCGGGCCACTTGCATGTGGGGCTGTGTCGAAGGCGCCAAGGGGTCGGTTGATCGAACGCATTGGCCAGAAAACGTGAAACGAGGAGTCCGGCTCGTCACGGGTGCGCGTGTCAGCCGGCTTGAGGTGAACGGCGCTGGCTTGGTCACTGGGGCGGCTTATTTCGATCGCAGCGGACAAGAACATTTCCCAAAAGCGGCGGTCACGATTCTCGGCGCAAGTGGCATTGGCACACCAAGGCTTTTGCTTTTGTCGGCGTCGGCCCGATTTCCGAACGGTTTGGCCAATTCTTCGGGTCTGGTGGGGCGGCGTTTGATGATGCATCCGTTTGGAACGGTGGTCGGCTTGTTCGAGGAAGACCTCGGGAGCACACATGGGTTGTGGGGACAACACATCCACTCGCTCCAGTTTTACGAAACAGATGCGGCGCGTGGTTTTGTTCGTGGCGCGAAATGGGGATTGCAACCGACGGGTGGGCCGCTTTCGATGACCCGGAGTTACCCTTGGGGCGACAATCCGATTTTGGGACCTAATTTTCACAGAGACCACTGCAAACGCCTTGGGCATTCGGCCATGTGGGGTATTATTTGCGAGGACTTGCCTGAGGACAAGAACCGCGTCGTTCTTGATCCGGTTCTCAAAGATAGCAACGGGATTCCTGCTCCCAAACTGATCTATCGAATGTCAGAAAATTCGCGGGGGCTGCTTCAGTTCCATCTGGCGCGCGCGTGCGAATCGCTACAAGCCGCGGGAGCCTACGAGACAGTTATAGCGCCGCTCATTCGGGAGACCGGCTGGCATTTGTTGGGAACGACTAAGATGGGAAATGATCCGGCGACATCGGTCGTCGATGCTTGGGGGCGTTGCCATGACGTGCCGAATTTGTTCGTCTGTGACGGCAGTATCTGGCCGACGTCAAGCGGGATGAACCCGACGGCAACCATTGCCGCCATGGCCTTGCGGTGTGCCGAGCATTTGGTCGAAAACCGGCGAGAACAGAAGGTGGCGGCGTAGGAGGTTACATCGTTAAATGACTTTCGATTCCATAGAACGTTGCTTGCTCGCCCAACTGGCCGACGCGCTCATTCCCCCTGGCAACGGTTTTCCGTCCGCAAGTGAAGCGGGCGTGGCGGGGGCATATTTAGACCAGGTGCTGGCGGTTCGTGCGGATTTGGGTGAGCGGCTGAAACAGATTCTACGACAAGCACAAGGACGCTCACCCGCGGAATTTGTGCAAGCGCTTCAAGCGAACGACCCGGCCGGATTCGGAGTTTTGGCAGAGATTGTTCCTGGCGCGTATTTTCTGAACCCGGCCGTTCGCGCGGCATTGCAATATGACGGCCAAACAGCGCGCGCTATCGATCCGCGTCCAGACCACTTGAGTGAGGGTCTCCTGCGATCGGTCGTTGATCGTGGTCCAATCTATCGCCCTACGCCTGGACGGTAGCGCCAGCCGAAGGTGTGACGCCACACCAGGGAATCCTTTGCGACCACCGAACCAATCCAGTTCCACTCCAATGACCGAACGAAGTGAGATCCAGCTTCGGCAAGGCAATGCGCCGCCAGATTGGAAACATTGGTATCATGCGAATATCGTCGAACATGAGCAATGCGCCCTCCTTAAGGCCGATGGCCGAGAAATTGTCGAGGATGGTCGCTTCCATGCTGCCATCTTTCGCGGCATCGACGAAGAGCAAATCTGCTTCGGCGAGCAACGCGGCGTATTGTTTGGCAAGATTCCGATTGGTCAGATCGGCTACAATCTGTTGAAGGCGGTTGTCGGCGAAGTCTTCGGGACGCAGCACATAATCTGGATAATCGCGCCACGGCACAATATCGAACGTAACGATACTCGAGCTTTCGGGCAGCCCATCCTTTATAGCTAAGGCTGACAGGCCGGTGGCTGTGCCAATTTCAATGACCAGCCTTGGCCGTGTCACCTGCATTAACGCGGTGAGTAATCGATAATGTTCTCCTGGCCAAATATCCGGCCAGTATGGAGGGGCGGATAGCCGTTGGCTCAAGTGAGGCAGTTGGATATCTGCGGCACGGGATGCCGCTCTCAGTGCCAATTCGATCAGCTCTCGGGACGGTTTGCCTGGATCATCGTCGGCGCTAATCACGACGGAAGGCAGCATGTGACGGACACCAAGCTCACCGGCGAGCTGCCGAAGTAATGTTAGTAAATCCATGAACCTGGTAGGACAGCGCGTCCCGCCTGTCCTGCTTTTGGTGTCGGCAAATGCTGGACAGGCGGGACGCCTGTCCTACGACGTCGGTTCATGGGGAGTTTCCATTCGCTTTGCGCACGCATCGGGCCCATGAACTGCGCTGTAGCGGCGTCTCGTAAGAGCGCCGCCATTCCTAAGCAGCCCGAGTTTGCGGGGCTCTTACGAGACGCCGCTACAGGAAGACGGTTCATGGAAAGCCTCCTGGCAAATTCTGCGCGCATCGAGACCATGAACCTGGTAAAAACGCGTTCCACCGCGTCGCTGAAATCCTTTTCCACTGAGGAAGTCAGGGACGGAGTGGAATCCGTCCTTGCCAAACGGTGGAGGTTCATGGAAAGACTCGCGGTGTCATTGTCCGCCGCCGCCAACGTCGGGCTTCAGCCAGGGGGTGCCTGCGTAAAACCACTGGGAAGATTTCATGCTTTCGATGTGTGTGTCTGCAAAAGCGACGTTGCTGCGTCGGTTGTGCCGGAGATGAGGACCGCCCCAGTTTGGATCACCTGTCGATGTGACGCAACCGGTGCAGGGCGCGTCGTTGGCTGGGTCGTGAACGATCCAACAGCCGGGCTTTTCCGGCGAGGTTGGCGTGACACACAAGTTCGGGTCTCGGCTGTTCCTCGGTTGTGTGCCGCCATCAGTAATATAAACCGTGGTCGAGGGCATTTTGACATCGGTGTCCTTAAGCTGGCGCCAGACACTTTTATCCCAGACGTTCGGCCAGTCGCAACCGCCCAAGCGAAAATTGGCGCTGTAATTGGAAATCGCCTTGTCCTGTTGATCGCTTGGATATAACGCCACCGCCTCCTTGAACTTTTTGGTCTTGCTTGGGCACAACACCAGATTGGTCGTCTGTTGATAGGGCTGCAAAAAATTAAACCAAGCCTTGCGGAAAACATTGTCACCTCGCACTTGAAACGTGAAGCAGTAGCGACTGTCGTGATCATCCGCATACACGCGCGACGCGATACTCATTTGACGCAGATTATTGATGCAACTAGTGGATCTCCCTTTCTCTTTCGCCTTCGCCAGAGTGGGCAGCAGCATGCCAGCAAGGATCGCAATGATTGCAATCACGACGAGCAGTTCGATTAAGGTGAAAGCCGATGAAACGCGAGAAGAGCGTTGATGATTGATGTTCATTAGGACCGATGGGTTTTGCCCTGGCGGTCCACTATAGGTAACCGCGCGAGCCTCGCAAGTTGTTTTTGCGGAAACGTAAATCTAGCAGGACAGGCGAGACGCACTGTTCTGCGACTCGGTTCATGGCGACGTGGCGTTCGACCGTGCGCCGCGGTCTTCTATTTTTTCCGCCCAAACAGTGACGACCACGCCGATTGTCCGTCAAGGTTCCTCTGTTGCATCTTGAGTTGTCCGAGGAGAGATTGCCAGGCGATGTAGATTTTGTGCCATTGATTCTCCAGTGTGCGCAAGCCCCCGTCATTCATCTCGCTCAAATAACGGATGGAATGGGCACCGCTGATCAGCGCATGAATTTCCTCTTTCGTTGGCGAGGAACATTCAATCGAAGCGAGAATCATCTCAAGTTCTTGAATAATCAGACTTTTCACTTCCAGAAACTGATTTTCGGCTTCGGCGTCAAATTCTTTGGTGCGTGCCGTGTTCAGGTAATGGTTGAACTGTTTCCAGCACTCGAGATGGTTTTCTATCTGAAGTTGCCATTTTGGGTTGCCATTTTGGTCGGACCAGAACAACCAGTTGGCTAAAGGAAGGTTCCAGCAAATCCAGGCCCTAAAAAGAGCTCATGGCGCGTTTTTTGGCCCCGTTTTCTGCGCCTTGTTATCACCAGCCATCGGCGTAGGCTTGGGCCCATGCCAAGGGCCAATCGCTACATCGTCGCCGGAAACATTTATCACCTGACCCATCGGTGCCATGGACCGAGAGTTCCTTTTGAAGTTTGCCAGGGGCGGAGGTCGAAATCGGGCGGCATCGCGCCCGGGGCAACGAGCGGCGGGACATTTTCTGCGACGACGGCGACCGGCAGCATTTGGTCGAGTTGCTGGCGGCTCTCCCTGAACCTCCCAGGATGCAGTCCCGCCTTTAGGCTAATGCCTTTCGGTAATTCGAAGGCCATTTGTCCCTCCGGGAGCCATTCGCAAAAGCTTTGAATTACCGAAAGGCATTGGGCTAAAGCCGGGACTACATGCCGCAACGTCGGGTTCACAGGCGCAATGCGCAAAAATGCGCTTCGGATAAGTCTCTCTCCCCGAACGCTTCGGAGTTCGAGCCCACGACTCACTTTAAGCTCGTAAAAACGGCGAGGGGCCCATAAGGAATCCATCGGCATACCTTACGTCTTTTATGCGACTTCAAGATTTTCTCCCACTAATTGGAAAAGCTGCATCGGTATTAACCCTTTCTCTCGCCGTATCCGCCGCAGTGAGCGCGGCTGATGGGAACCGATTCGCTTACCTGGACGAGCAGGATCCCTTCTATGTGCACGGCACGTTTCCCAAATTGACGACGCCGCAGTGGGTTGGCGAGGCCGGCGTCGAGGCGGTGGTCGTTCTTGCCATCGATGATCTGCGCGATCCCAAGAGGTATGAAACGATGCTTCGACCAATTCTCGAACGGCTCAAACAGATCGACGGCCGTGCGCCCGTGAGCATCTATTGCAATGCGTTCGATGTTCAACATCCGCAATTTCAAACCTGGCTAAAGGAAGGTTTGTCGCTGGAAGTTCACACGCTAAGCCATCCGTGTCCGCTCCTGGCCAAAGGGAATTTCCAGGCTGCGGCCGATACGGTGCATGGCGGAGTCGATCTGTTGAATCGCATTCCGGGCAACAAAGCGGTGGCTTACCGCATGCCTTGTTGCGACTCGATCAACAGCCCGAGCCCACGATTCTATGCGGAGATCTTCAATCATACGAATGCGGCCGGGCAATTTCTGACCATCGATTCGTCCGTCATGAACATTCCCACGCCAAAGGATCGCGCGCTGCCGAAAGAATTGACCACCGACTCTAATGGGCGTGAGCGATTCCGGAAGTATCTGCCGTTCCCTTCGTTCGTCACGACGATTGAGGATTATCCATACCCATATGTAATCGGCAAACTCTGCTGGGAATTTCCGGCGATGGTGCCGAGCGATTGGGAAGCGCAGCACCTCCATGGCACGAACAATCCGGTAACCGTGGCCGATTGGAAAGCAGCTTTGGACATTTCTGTTCTTAAGCAGGGAACATTTAACTTCATCTTCCATCCACATGGCTGGATTAAACCGGAGCAGATGGTCGAGTTCATCGATTACGCAGTTCAGAAGTACGGGCGAAAGGTGAAGTTCCTGAATTTTCGCGAGGCGCAAGAGCGGCTCGATAAGAACCTATTGTCAGGCCAGCCGTTGCGAGCTGCGAACGGTCAGGACAATGGCGTTCGGTTGATCGATCTTAACAACGACGGATACCTCGATGTCGTTATTGGCAACGAAAAGGTGCGCCAATCACGAATCTGGAATCCTGAGCGGCGGCGCTGGTACGAGGCACAGCTTCCCGTTCCGATGGTCGGTATGAACACTGATGGAACGCGACGAGACGGCGGCGTGAGGTTTGGGAACCTCCGGCAACGCCGCGACCACACTTTCATGCTGGTGCTCACAGAAACAGAACGAAAGGCGTGGGTTTGGCAAGGCGCTTGGGCCGAAAGCAAATCCTTTTTGGCTGGGCTCGACATCGATGGCCAGCCTCTGTTCACCAGCGAAAACGGGCGTGATCGGGGCGTGCGATTGCGCGACCTGGACGATGACGGCAACTGTGAACTGATTGTCGCGAACGAGAAACAAAACGCTGTGTTTGCTTGGTCAGATGAAGAACAAACCTGGAGGGGAACTTGGAAACGTTTGCCCTATGCGCTGCCGAAAGGAACATCGATCGTCGATGCCGAAGGCCGCGACAATGGCCTTCGTTTCGTGGACATCAACGAGGACGGATTCCACGACGTCGTCTTTTCGAATGACCGCTCCTATTCCTTGCACCTTTTTGTCCCTAAATTGCACCTCGGATTTCAGCCGGGCTGGACACGTGAAGTGCTGGCTGGTCGCCGTGGCGAAGCGGGCGAGATACCAATGATCGTCCGCGGCGGAGCGAATCGCAATAACGGCGCCTGGTTCCACTCGGGTCATATGTGGGCGCAAAATGAAGACACGGCCATGATGAAGGACTTGGTGGACCGGCGTTCTTATGACGAGTTGTTGGGCGGGCTGCAACCGAAAGCCAAGTCTCCGCGAGCCTCGCTCGAAGCAATGCAGGTTCGGCTAGGTTTTAAGATGGAGCTGGTCGCACAGGAGCCGCTGGTTGCAGACCCGATCGCTTTCGAATGGAGCGCTGACGGCAAGCTGTGGGTCGCGGAGATGGGAGATTACCCGATGGGGATTGATGGCAAGGGCCAACCCGGAGGTGTCGTCAGGTTTCTCGAGGATACGGATGACGACGGCCGCTACGACAAGTCCACGGTCTTTTTGGATGGATTGAATTTTCCAACTGGAGTGATGCCCTGGCGCAAAGGCATTCTGGTCAGCGCCGCTCCGGAAATCTTCTACGCGGAAGATACAAATGGAGATGGCAAGGCGGACGCGCGCACGACGCTCTTCAAAGGATTTACGGAAGGCAACCAACAGCATCGGGTCAACGGCTTCGAGTTTGGCTTGGACAATTGGGTTTACGGCGCGAACGGCGACAGTGGAGGACTCATCAGCGCGGAAGGGCAATTACGGGGCCAGCGTGCTGAACAAGGCGGAAGTTCTCGAGTGGATATCCGGACCCGTGATTTCCGGTTTCGCCCTGACGAAGGTTTGTTCGAAGGAATAGAAGGGCAAACACAGTTTGGCCGCCGCCGTGACGATTGGGGCCATTGGTTTGGCAACAACAATCCGAGTTGGGTTTGGCATTATTATCTACCCGAACGTTATCTCGTGCGGAATCCCCATTTGACCGCGAAAACTATGAAGCGGTACCTGGCCAACTATCCGGAATCAACCCGCGTCTTTCCTGTCAGCCGGTTGCTGCAGAGGTTTAACGACATTGGGATGGTGAACCACGTCACTTCTGGCAACAGTCCAACGCCTTATCGAGATGATTTATTCGGCCCCGAATTCCGGGAGGCCATCTTCATCAGCGAGCCGGTTCATAACGTTGTTCATTGCGAAGTCCTCGAACCGGACGGTGTGTCATTCAAGAGCCGTCGCCTTCCCGACGAACCTGACCGGGAGTTTCTCGCCTCGACCGACAATTGGTTTCGGCCGACGATGGTTAAAACTGGGCCGGACGGCGCGCTTTACATTGCTGATATGTACCGTTTGGTCTTGGAGCATCCGGAATGGATTCCACCGGACACGCAGAAACGTTTCGATCTCCGAGCCGGTCACGATCAGGGAAGAATCTACCGTGTGTTTCCTGCGGAAGCCAAGTTGCGGCGAAGACCGCGGCTTGACCAACTCGATACGGCAGGTCTTGTCGAATCGCTGAAGAGCTCCAACGGATGGGAACGCGACACCGCTCAACGGTTGTTGATCCATTCCGCCGACAAGTCGGCCGTTATTGCTCTTCAGGCGTTGGTTCGGGAAAGTCCGAACCCCAAAACGCGCCTGCAAGCGCTCTGCACTCTGGACGGACTCGAGGCTCTAGATTCGAAAGCGCTCTTGGGTGCGCTCCGTGATGCCCATCCTGGCGTCCGCGCGCACGCGGTTCGCCTGAGCGAGGCTCGTGACAAGCTTGCCGATGCGAACAAGGTGAGGGAAAAGATCGATAGCGAACTATTGCGGTTGGTTGATGATCCGGATATTGGCGTTCGTTATCAATTGGCTTTCACTCTGGGGGAATGGCAAGACTCCCGTGCTGGCCACGCCCTGATGAAGATCGCCCTTAAGGATGCGAACAACCCCGACCTACAAACAGCCGTGATGAGTTCAGCGACGCCGCATGTGCAGACGATGCTGGATTTGATGTTCGATCAGCATAACCAAGAACCACCGGTCCTGTTGGAGCAGCTGATTTCATTGACTGCTTCCGTGAGCAACGAAGAAGGGTTGTCGAAAGCGCTGAAGCAACTGGCAAATGGGCGGGGAACCAGTTGGGCGCCCTGGCAGTTCCGGGCCTTCTCTGCTTTTTCGGATGCGCTTGAGCGCCGCAATGATTCGATCGAGAAACTCGAAGGCCGCGCCGCCGCTTCCCTTGGCGGGATGAATGTCCGGGAGGTCTTCGCTGCGGCTCGGCGAACTGCGTCTGATCCCGAGGCGGCCGAGGCCGAGCGCGTGGCAGCCGTGGCGCTGTTAGGACGCGAGGGCGCCCAACGCGAGCAAGACCGGAATCGGCTTAGTGAACTTCTGCGTCCGCAAATGCCGCGTTCGCTGCAAGCGGCGGCGTTGCGAAGGTTGAGCCAATCGAGCGATTCGCAGAATGCCGACATTCTCTTGCAAGGCTGGAACACTTACGAGCCGGGCTTGCGGACGGACGTGCTCAATTCGCTTTTAACGCGGGCGGCCTGGATCGAGCAACTGATTGCCGCGCTGGAAGAGCAACGCCTCATGGGGGCTCAAATCAGTCCCGCCCATCAACAAAGGCTCGTCGGACATTCTCAAGCATCGATTCGTGATCGGGCGTCTAAAGTCTTTGCGATTCGTGCCGATCGCAAGGAGCTGTTGCGCGATTACCAATCGGTCACGCAATTGAAGGGCGATATGCTTAAAGGCGCTGTGCTGTTCCGCCAGCATTGTGCAACGTGCCACCGTTTCCGCAACGAAGGCGTAGCGCTCGGCCCGGACCTGGGAACCATGGCTTCCAAATCGACCCAAGCGTTTCTCGCTGCGATCCTCGATCCGAATCAAGCGATTGAAACGCGATACATCAGTTACATCGCAGTGACCAAAGCCGACCGCGAGTTAAGTGGAATCATTGTGGCCGAAGGGCCGAATAGCCTCACCCTCCGTGCGGCGGGAGGAACTGACGAAGTGATCGCGCGGAACGATTTGAAGCAATTGACGAGTTCCGGGCTTTCGTTAATGCCGGAAGGAATGGAGAAGGTCTTGGCGGTGCAGGACATGGCTGATCTAATCAGCTACATAGCCGGGCCGTGAAAATGCCGCAGAGATCGCTATTTGTCCTCCGTCTCGAACGTTGGTTTTGTCAGCGTGGGTGAACCGCCGATCCAGCGGGTGAGCCAATGCTGAACTTCCCAATTCCAATAGATCGAATTCTGCGGCGTGAGAATCCAATGGTTCTCGTTGGGAAACACGACCAGCCGCGCCGGGAGGTTCATGGCCTTGTAGATGCCGTAGAGCGCGGTGGCGTGGGCGTAGGGCACGCGATAATCGAGCTGCCCGTGGATAATGAGCATCGGCGTCTTAAAGTGTTTCGCGTAGGTCATAGGGTTGTTGCGCTGCATGCCTTCCGGGTTGTCCCACGGCGCGCCGCCCAGGATTTTCGCAAACGCGAAGCTCGTGGTGTCCGCGCCGTACTGAGTGATGAAATCGTTCACGCCGGCGTGATTGATCAGGCAGGCGAAGCGATCGGTATGTCCCGCAACCCACGCTGCCATATAACCACCGTAGCTGCCTCCAGCCGCGGCCAGGCGCTTCGGATCGAGATTGCGGAACCGCGCCAGGAGATAGTCGGTGCTCTTCAGAATGTCTTCAAGCGGCTTGTCGCCCCATTCGTTGAGGATGCTTTGGCTGAACTTTTCGCCGAACCCGGTCGAACCATGGCGGTTGACCCAGGTCACGACGTACCCGGCTGCAGCGAACACGTGCGCGTTCCACCGGTAACTCCAAGCGTCGCCGGCCATAGTGTGCGGACCGCCATGCATGAGTTGCACCAACGGATAAGGCTTCGCCGTGTCAAATCCCGGCGGGAAAAAGAGAAGGCCATGTATCGGGTCGCCCGCTGCGCCGTCGAACCAATATTCCTCCATTCTGCCCAGGTTGAGCTTCGACAGCAGCGCCTCGTTAAAGCGCGTTAGTTGGCGCGCCTTGCCGGTCGCGAGATCGAGCGCGAACAACTCATCGGGCCGTTCAGCGCGATTGTTCAGAAACACGGCGGCGTTTCCCGCCACATCAAAGCCGCCGCTCGAGCCGGTTTTGAAGACGGCAGAAAAGTTCGATCCGTCCGCGTTGATTTTGAAGATGGGCGCCACGCCTCGTTCCTCGGCGGTGAGCCACAAACTGCGCCCGTCCGGAGAAAACGCGGCGCTGCCGATCGCATAATCGAGCGATTCGGTGAGCGGCGTGTTCGTCTTCGCCTCCAAGTCGTGCCGCCAAAGCTTGGCAAACTCGCCGGTGTAGTATGGCATTTCTGTGCGGAGATAGACCAGGGAACGGCTGTCGGGCGCAAAAAGCGGCTTGTCGTCGTGGCCTTTGTTTTCGGCGGTCAAATTGGTCAATTTGCCGGAGCCATCGGTTGGCAGGAGGTAAATGTCGTTGTTCAAGAAGTCCTGATAAGGCGGCGGTGTCGAGTTAATCGTCACGGCAATGTGCCGGCCATCCGGCGCGAGATCGAAAATTGCCTCGGGCGCGGTTTGTCCAGTGGTGACGAAGAGGCGGTCGAACCCTGGCGTAAGGTCGATGAATGTTTGCGTTGCCACCTCGACCAGCAGAAGCCGGTGCGCCAGTCCGTCCGTCAGCCACTGGTCCCAAAACCGAAATTGACGATCCTCCGTGACCTTGGCCGTGAGCTTCGATTCTTTGCGCCGTTTGATCTCCTTGCGCATGGCGGCGAGTTCGGCTTTGCCCAGCTTGCCTGCCAGTTCGGGAATCACGCGCGTCGCGACGACAATCCTTTGCCCGTCCGGCAGCCACTTCGGCGACGAAATGAAATAGGGCAGTTCGAGGATTTTCTCCGGCTCGCCTCCGTCAACGCGCATGACATAGAGCGCCGCCGCCTCGTCCTCGCCGCGTTTTGATGTGAACGCGATCCGCTTTCCATCCGGGCTCCATTGCGGCGACGCATCCGCAGCGTTCGGCGCGGAAGTCAGGCGCCGGGGTGCGCCGCCTGCCAGATCGGCCAGCCACAGGTGCGTCGTGCTTTTGTTTTTCTCGATCGACCACTCGGTCACGGTGAATACAACCAGCTTGCCATCTGTCGACAACGCGGGGCTGCCGAGCCGTTTCATGGCCCAAAGGTCATGCGGCGTAATGAGGCGCTTGTGCCCTGAACTGTCGGCGCCGGTTGGGAGGCATGCGCTGGCAAATAAGATCAACCAAAACGGGATTCTATTCATGAATGGCAGCATTTGTTTTCGGTCGCGATTCTGGGCTCCAATCGGCTGTCAGCAGCCAGAAACCCCTCGCACCCGCGTTCTCCGCCAAAGAGCGACACAACCTGAAATGAGCCGATACTCTGTCCGGGATTCAATGTGTGTGCGATTCAACCAAACCCGATCCCATCTTTCAATGTTGGGTTTGAGGGGTCGGGTCTTTCCACCGTTCGCTTACAAACTTGTAATTTTCCAGAAAGATTCCAGTCAGCATCGGGTGGCAACGTCTCTTCAGAAAACGGGTTCAGGACGGATGAACCCTGACAACGAACACTGAGACCTAACTATGAAAGATAAATTCAAACAACTCTGTTCCCGGACGCGCGCTGCGTTCTTGGGAGGAATACTCATCATTGCCGGGTCGACCCTGGCATTCACTCAGTTGGACGAGGCCCAGGAGGCGGCCAAAGCTCCTTCTGTTCGCCTGATCTCGAATGATGCGCCGATCAAACGCGATGGCCGGTTCGCGACGAGCTTTGCTCCTGTCGTGAAGAAAGTTGCCCCAAGTGTGGTCAAAGTCTTCACCACGACCAAGGCCAAACAGACTGGGTTTTCGCAGGTCAATCCTTTCGATGACCCGTTCTTCCGCCGGTTCTTTGGCGATGACTTTGGCGGGGAACGATCCCAGCGGGGGCTTCGTATTCCGAAACAACACGGTTTGGGCTCCGGTGTCATTGTCACGCAGGATGGTTACATTCTGACGAACAATCACGTGGTTGAAAACGCGGACGAAGTCAAAGTCGCCGCGACGGATGGGCGCGAATTCACCGCCAAGGTGGTGGGCAAAGATCCGAAGACCGACATCGCGGTGTTGAAGATTGACGCGAAGGATCTGCCTTACCTGCAGGTCACTGACAGCGACAAAATCGAAGTCGGCGATCTCGTGCTCGCCGTCGGGAACCCGTTTGGCATTGGCCAAACCGTGACGATGGGTATGGTCAGCGCGACGAGCCGAGGGGCGAATGTTGGGCTTGATTACGAGGACTTCATTCAAACCGATGCTGCGATCAATCCGGGCAATTCCGGCGGCGCGTTGGTTGACACCGAGGGGCGGCTTGTAGGCATCAACACCGCCATCCTAAGCCGAACAGGCGGCAACCAAGGAATTGGTTTCGCGGTGCCGATCAACCTCGCTAAGAGCGTGATGGAAAGCTTGGTGGAGCATGGCCGTGTCATTCGCGGTTTCTTAGGCGTGAGGCTGCAGGACGTGTCACCGGGATTGGCGAAGGAATTCAATCTCGACGAATCGACCGGGGCGCTCATTGCCGACGTGACTGAGAAGAGTCCAGCGGAGAAAGCTGGGTTGCAAACGGGTGATGTCATCACCGAATTCAAAGGCAAACCGGTGCGCGACAGCCGTCACTTGAAATTGCAAGTCGGCCAGACTGCGCCGGGCGAGAAGGTGCCACTGAAAGTTCTGCGCGATGGGAAAACTAAATCCTTTGAGGTGACCTTGAAGGAGCTTCCGCAGACCGAGTTGGCTTCGAAAACGGACGAAAACGAAGCGAGAACGGATGAATCACTCCGCGGTGTAACAGTCGGCGACATCGATGACGCTGCGCGACGACAACTGAGTCTGCCCCGCGACCTCAAAGGTGCGTTGGTGATGAAGGTAGATGAAGATTCTGCGGCCTACGAGGCCGGGTTGCGTCAAGGCGATGTGATCATCGAAATCAATCGCAAGCGCGTGCAAAACGCGGAACAAGCCGTCGAGTTAAGCGACAAGATCAAAGACAAGACGATCTTGCTGCGAGTTTGGGGACGAGGTGGAACGCGGTTCCTCGTCGTGGATGAAAGTCAATCTGGTTAAAGCAGGATAACCAGCGTCGCCCTCCTTCGCTTGCGAGACAGGTGTTGGAGGGCGATTCGCTTTTGAAATGACGAGGCCCCTCTCCATGAACCTAAAGGCAGGGCGGCGTTGCTGCGCCGCCTGGCAAACCCACGATGTTGGCGGCGCAGCAACGCCGCCCTACCGACGCAGTGGTTCATGGGTGCAATGAGCGAAATCCTGTTTCGGAGAAATCTCTCCCCATCCGATGGGGCAAGGGAAAAGATTTCCCTACGGACCAGTCGTGACCCGATGGGAATGTTCCTTCCATTTCGATTCCCTCGCGCCATCGGATGGGGAGAGGGCTAGGGAGAGGGGCCTCGTCATTTCCAGAGGTTGTCTTTGACTGTTCTTGCCCTATCTTTCAGCTATGCGTGTTCTGGTTGTTGAAGATGACAAGAAGATTGCCTCGTTCGTGGTGAACGGACTGAAGCAAAGCGGCTTCGCGGTCGATCATTCCGGCGACGGCGAACAGGGGCTCGTCCTCGCTCGCACGACGAACTACGACGCCGCCGTGATCGACATCATGCTGCCAAAACTGGATGGGCTGAGTCTCGTCCAGCGGCTTCGCAAAGAGAATATTCGCACGCCGGTGATTATCCTGAGCGCCAAAGCGTCGGTGGATGATCGAGTCAAAGGCTTGCAAGCGGGGGGCGACGATTATCTCACGAAGCCCTTTGCTTTTTCCGAATTGCTGGCGCGCGTGCAAGCTCTCATTCGTCGCGCGACGAATGCCGGCGAGCCCACGCGGCTGAGCGTCGGCGACCTTTCACTCGATTTGTTGAGCCGTGAGGTGACTCGCGCCGGCCAAAAGATCGAGCTGCAAGCGCGCGAGTTCTCATTGCTTGATTACTTGATGCGCCACACAGGCCGCGTCGTGACGAAGACCATGATTCTCGAACATGTTTGGGATTATAGCTTTGATCCGCAAACCAACGTTGTCGATGTGCTCGTGCATCGATTGCGCTCGAAGATCGACAAAGATTTTCCCAAGAAGATGATTCAAACGCTGCGAGGCGTTGGTTATGTCCTTAAAGCTCCTTAGGAGAATTGTAAACACGTTCAGCTTTCGGTTGAACCTCTGGTATGCGCTGATCTTCACGGCGAGTGCGTCGGTTCTTTTCGTGGTCTTTTACCTGCTGCTGATCATTGGGCTGGGCAGGAAGGATCAAGAGTTCATTGATGATCGGCTGAAGGAATACGCAGACATTTACCGAAGCGGCGGCCCGCGCGCTTTGGGTCTTTGGGTTTCGAGCCCAAACGAAAAACAGAAATCACTCTTCGTCCGAATCATTTATCCTCAGGGCAACGACCGGCTTCTGAGTGTGCCCGAGACATGGATCGAGGTGGATCCGACGAAATATCGCGTGGGCTGGCTTCGGCTTCAGCAAGGTGTTTTGCGGATTCCAAAAGATGAGGAGCAGGAATTGGTGCTCGGCTCCATTCCCCTTCATGACGGCTCGATGCTGCAGGTGGGGCGAAGCACGAACAATCGCGAAACCTTGCTCCAACCGTTTCGCCGGATCGTGATCGGAGTCCTTACTCCGATTATCCTCATCGGAGTGTTCGGTGGCGCTTTGTTTGTCTACCGCGCATTGCGGCCCGTCCAGCAGATTGTCGCGACAGCCCGCTCGATCATCGAAACCGGCGACTTGAACGCTCGCGTTCCGGCGCGCGATTCCGACGATGAACTGGACGAGTTGGCCCGCCTCTTCAACCTGATGCTCGACAAGAACCAAGCCTTGATCAAAAGCATGCGCGAGTCGCTGGACAACGTTGCCCACGACTTGCGAACGCCGATGACACGGCTGCGGGGCATCGCTGAAATGGCTTTGCGCGGGAAGCCGGACCAGCGGTCGTCGCAAGAGGCACTGGCTGATTGTGTCGAAGAATCAGATCGCGTGCTGACGATGCTCAAAACCTTGATGGACGTCGCTGAGGCTGAGGCGGGCGTCATGAAGCTTGTGCGCGAATCAACGGATGTTGCCTCGCTTCTGCAAGACGTGGTCGAGTTGTATCAATACGTTGCCGAGGAGAAGAAGGTTTCAGTTAGCCTGGATGCGCCGGAAAAATGCGAAGCGGTCCTGGACGCGAGTCGAATGCGTCAAGTGTTTGCCAATCTCCTCGACAACGCGATAAAGTATACTCCGGAAGGTGGCGAGGTGAGAATTCATGCCCGCCGTGCTCCTTCCGCTATCGCCGTTCAATTCCACGACAACGGCATTGGCATTCCACCGGAAGAGCAGGGGAGGATTTGGGACCGCCTCTATCGGGGCGACAAAAGCCGTTCGCAACGCGGGCTGGGCCTGGGATTGAGTCTAGTGAAGGCAATCGTTCAGGCGCACAAGGGAAAGGTGGAAGTCCAAAGCGAGCCCGGACAGGGCTCGGTGTTCACGGTGACCATTCCCGCGGAAGCTCGAGCCACGTAACTGCCGGTGCGCTCCAGGCGTGCTGGCGAAAAGGACGCTTTGGTCGCAGCGCAGCAAGGACGCCCTTGACAATTCCCTGCGTTTCCAAAGACTCCGTGCTCGATGTCATCAACACCACAACAGTTTGCCGGAGTTGCGGCTGTCGCGAAGGCCAACGTCTATTTTGACGGCAAGGTCGTCAGTCACACCATTGTGTTCCCTGATGGGAGCAAGAAAACCTTGGGCCTGATTTATCCGGGCAAGTTTCACTTCGGGACAGACAAAGCGGAGCGCATGGAAATTGTCGCCGGACATTGCACTGTGAAACTCGATGGGCAAGCGAGCAGCGTCAATTATTCAGCCGGCCAATTGTTTGAAGTTCCCGCCAAGTCCGGTTTCGACATCGAAGTGAAACAAGGCATCTGCGAGTACGTCTGCTCGTTTCTATCGTAGCTGTCGCGGTCATGCGAGTCCGGCGGGCACTTGCTTCATCTCTCGGCGTCGCAGCTTTGATCTCCTCTGTTTCAGGTCAAACCACGCTACAACCGAATGCACCGGCGCTCAGCTTGCGGACAAGCCAGTGCGCCGCGCATTGATCAATGCGATCCTCGAACGAACCCCCACTGGCCCAGGTCGAGGCCAGCGTTCTGTGCGCAAAGCGCGCAAAGCTGACGAACAACTCGGGGTTAAAGTCGCGGCCGACGGTGCTTCGGCTGAAGTCTGCCACGCTCTCGGCATTCCATTTGGTTCACGCGGATTTGGTCACGCATTGATGCTGCCGCGCTTTTTGATCCAGGCCCAAATGCATGAGAATCGTATTCCACTCATCGTGTTTTGAGTCTATGACTGGATTCGTTGGCTCGTGGAGATTCTTTCAAGAATTTGGACTCCTTTGCGGCTGACCAAGAAATCGACTCAAAGAGAGAAACACACAAAAGATCGCGAAGGCCGCAAAGAGATTTGCGTCCTTGGCGATCTCCTGTTAAAATGACAGGCCTTGCTCCATCACAACAGCTGAAGCAGCTTGTCCGCCAACTGGACAACGGGATCGTGCTTGGCCAGACATCGGCTCCAGGATCCAGGAAAGCACTTGAATTCTCCTCTGTTTCGAATCGTCGTTCAGAATGGCGTGCATACGCTCCCCCGAAGGCCAAAAACTAACTTTGCCAACCTTCTGCTCATCAAACTGAAGTTGGTAACGGATTCGGCCAGTTTGCACATCCCAAATCTTTCCCGACTCCGTAGCGGCGAAAGGACCGTAGGGTGTAAACTTGATATGGCTTACGGGCGCGCTAAACTGCCTTTCGAAAACTGGCTTGGCGAATCGGCGCTGATTCAGAATCGAAACAGGCCGGTGGGAAAGCCTCCAGTCGTTCGTGTTCCGCCTTACGGCGTTGGCCAAGACCGCTACCGCGTCGCCTGCATTATCCGTTTCGTTGATGCGTTGAAGCTCAATTTGAGTAAGCGCGTCAGATCAAGTGCAAGCATTCTTCCACCGGCAGACGCCCCCGGTTGTGCAGCTCCTTAGCAACCGTTTTGGGAACGTAGGTTTCGGGATTGGAGTGTTGGAGTAATGGAGTAGTGGGTGGAGGGACATTCATGGCAAGGCCTTGTGGTTCAGACTTTGAACTTTGAACATCGAACCTCGAACCATTTCCCGCATCTTCTTGGCAATCGAGATAATGGCATCCTGAACAACATCCGGTGCTTCCGCATCGGTTAGGCCCGACTTGATCGCGACACCGTAAATAAGCTTCCAATAGGTGTTGAAGAATTCCTTCCAACTCTCCTGATCATCCCAGTCCTTCAATCGGCTTAACAAACTGCGGCGCGTGGGGATGAATTCGTCAGGGTTTTCGGCCATAAAATACAGGCTAGTGCGACCTGGGTTTGCATCATTACCCTTAAGTTCGCTCAGCGGCGAGCGATCTTTCAAAAAAGCGGAAAAGCGGATGAACCCCGTTCCCCTCGATCAGCTGGGTTGCAGAACGTGAGGTGGTGTTACACGAGCCACCTATTGGAGTGGCGGAGAGGGTACGAATCGAACATACCTCGACTCGTTAAACGAGCCGACAACGGTTTTGAAGACCGCGAGGGCCACCAGGCACCAATCACTCTCCAATATGCTCTAAGTAGACACTTTACGAATCTAACTGCCGGACCTTTTCAAGCCTGCTATTGAGATTCGCCGACACTTGACGGCATGAAACGAAAGGACCGTCCGAAGCATGAAACCGTGAGTGTTTGCAATGTCACGGTGAAGATTTACAGGCGCCAGCGCCGCAGGACAACCGGAAAATCTCGCACGATCTATGAGCTTGCCGACTACACCACGGGCATTCGCCGGTTGCGTGGGTTCAGCGACCACGGCGATGCACGGAAAGAGGCTGAAAAAATTGCTCGTTCGATTTCCGCTGGCGAGGCAACAGTGGCAACAATGCGCAACCCTGAGGCTGCCAGTTACGGCCGGGCGGTGGAACTGCTACGACCGACCCGTACGCCGATTGAAATCGCGGCAGGCGCCTACGCCAACGCATTTGAGATTCTGGGCGGCGACTACATCGTGGAAGCTGCGAAGTTTTACGCACGGCACAGGGTTGACCAAATCGAACGGCGGCCAGTGGCGGACGTAGTCTCGGAAATGATTTCGCTGAAAGAGACACAAGGCAAAGCCGCGCGATACCTGGACGATCTTCGCGCACGGCTGAACCGCTTCGCCGAAGCCTTCGCCGTTGACATCTCAACCGTAACAACGGCCGACCTGCAACGATGGATTGACGGCCTGAAGGTTGCACCCCAGACAAGTAAAGACTTCCGGACGGTTCTGCACACGCTTTTCTCGTTCGCTGAATCGCGCGGTTACATTTTCAAGGGCGGCAATCCGGTTGCTGGAACAGAGAAGATTTCATCCAACGGCGGCACAATCCAAATCTTCACGCTCGGGGAAATCATCGCACTGTTGAACGCTGCGCCAAAAGAGTTTGTGCCAGTGATCGCTATTGGAGGATTCGCGGGTTTGCGGACCGCCGAGATTCAGCGCATTGAGTGGCGGGACGTGGACCTAAGCGGCGGATTCATTCACGTCGGCAGTGACAAGGCCAAAACTCGTTCGCGTCGTCTCGTTCCAATCCTGCCAAACCTCGCGCAATGGCTCGCACCTTATGCCAAGCAGACCGGCAAAGTGTGGAAGGGAACCACAACTGATTTGCGCGATATCCGGGCCGCGACCGTGGAAACATCCGGGGTTACTTGGAAAGACAATGGCTTGCGCCACTCGTTTTGTTCTTACCGCCTCGCCGACATTCAGAACGCCGTACAAGTCGCCTTGGAAGCTGGCAACAGTCCAGCAATGGTTTTCAAACACTACCGCGAGCTTGTGAAGCCGAGCGAAGCCAAGGCTTGGTTCGCGATCGTACCGAAAGCGCCGGCAAACGTTGTCGCGGTCAACCTCGGAGCCGTATGAATGCTGGCGAGGTTCAGACAACCGTACGGCGTCAATATGTTCGCTATGCCGATACCTTTGCAGTTCGCCTGTTTGCACCAGCAAGGACAAGCATCGAGGCGGGAAAGGAGATCCGGCCATTGCCCGACCTCGGGGCAATCGCGATCGATTTCGAGTCGTATGACGGCTGCCGAGTGTTCGGTTTTAAGCTGAGGAAACCAGAATCGGTTCACGGAATTAAGGCGACTGTCCGGGCCGAAGTCTGGAACACTCGCGCCGGCGAACTAAAGCGGCTTGCGGAGAGATGGTACGCGAGGCGCACGCCGAAGGGCTTCGAATCGTTCGCGCACTTCGTAAAAGCTTTCCTTGAGAGCGAGCAAAAGCAGAGGCAAAACGAACTTGTCGCGAAGATGCCGAACACCACGCCGGAAACGATTTCCACAAAGCCTCTTCGGCGTGGCGAGCAAGAGACGCGAATCGATCACCGGGAAAACGCCATGGGAGTGACGCTCGACCTCCTCAAGCGCGAGTATCCAAACTTCTTCAACGCCCGTGAAAAGCACTTGTCGGACGAAGAGCAACGCAAGGCCTATGTCGCCGATCTGCGAGCGATCCACGGAGTTTTTCCCGACGTCGAAGGTTGCGCTTCGCTCTGGTCGGACACGCGCTTCAATGAATGGCTCGAAAAGGCGATGACGACGCCGGGACACAAAGTGACGCGCGAAGAGTGGGCACTGGCGCAAGGATGGATTCCACGCGGATACTACCGCATGACAGACGCCGAGTTGAAGAAGGCGTTGAATGAACGCACAGGGTTGAACCTTAAAGGCGGTTCATGGCGGCGCAAAGCGCAGCGTATGGGCTTGGTCAACGCTCTCAGACATGGCCGCTCAGAAAACCCAAACGAACTCCCTTCGCCCCGATAATTCGGACAACTTGAAAATCCTTGTCCGAATTTCGGACTGATTCGGCAGATGGCGGCACAGTGCCCCATGCCGAAATATAAAACACCAGATGGCGCGCCGTCCAACGTCAGCACCGGCGCAATCCTCACCGCCCTTTTGACCGAAGCGCAAGCCGCGGCATTCTTAACTGTCAAACCTCGCACGCTACGTCTTTGGCGGCACACTCGCGGCCTGCCTCACATTCGCATCACCGCCAAAGAAATTCGTTACCGGGCGAGCGACCTGGAGGAATGGCTCGCGCGTCGACGGACTGTCATCGGAGCGTAAAGATATGCCCGCGAACCAAAGCCCGGCGCTGGCAGGCGCGCGGGGATCAACTACCCAGGCGAGTGGAGGATACGTCCGGCATCCAGTTGGGTCAACTGCCCTTGAGGCGAGCGAGCGCGGGGTCCTGGCCACCCTGATCGAGGGGCCCAATGGCGACCTGCCGCCGACAATTGCGAGGTTGCTCGATGAATTGACCGCACTCCGCAGTCAGCCAAGCTCAGCGGCTGTCATCGCGCAGGGCATCATCAGGTCACTTGAGCGTGTCGCAACGAATGGCAATGGCAACGGCCAGTCTGGCGAATGGTCCGCTCTGGTCGAGGACGGTGCCGACATCATGGCCGAGGACCTGCCGACCGTTGTCGAGCTTGTCGAAGGGATCGTGGCCGAGCAGTGTAAGCTCGTCATCGGGAGCGGCTCAAAGAGTTTCAAGACATGGCTCACAATTGACTTGTGGGGCGTCGGAATGGGTTACGGGTCCTTCCCCGGCGAGGTAGGAGACTGCCCGCGACCGTTGCTGAGATTGCGCAAAAGCTCGACGCGGAACTTTGTTTAATCCTTGAAGACCTTTCAAAGGCTGACGTGGACGAAATCACATCCCGAATCTTGCAGGCGCGAAAACCAGCAAAGAGCACCGAAAAAAAGTGAGACAATGAGAGCCAGGATCTTTCTTCGGCGCAGTGGCGCAATGATGCCGCTGAAAACAGGCGTCACAATCGTTGCGCACCGCCAGGATAGGGGCAGCGCAACGTTGTACGTCACTACCGACGACAATAACTTGGCGATGGCAATTGACTTGGACCGGCGAGGCATTGATCGATTGCTCTTACACCTGCGCACGATAGGCAAAGTCACGGCAGCCGACATTGCCTCTGACGTGTTGCGCCGCGTGTTTCGTCCTGCCCGTGAAATGCTTCACACGCCGTTGTCCCTTTCGGCCCGGCAGCGGGAAGTTCTGGGGCTGCTAAGCCGTGGGCTTGCAGACAAGCAAATCGGCGAAATGCTGCACATCTCGGAACATTCGGTTAACGCACATCTCCGGCGCATCTTCAGGAGGCTCGAAGTGCGTAGTCGAGCGGCAGCCGTGGCTCGGTTTGTCCGACTATCACCCGAACGGGTGACTAGCGAAGTCGCAGCCAATGCGCGAAATATCTTCTTATGATCGGCGAACAAGAAATCTTGAACCGCTCGCTGAGCGGCGGGAAAGTCTTTTTAAATCGCTTTCACGTTGCCACGCAATGTGGAACGAGCGTCGGAAGAATCAAGCGAGCTTTGCTGAGCGGACGGTTGACCGCCGATGCGAGCGATTACAAGCGGGCGCCTCTGTTCGCCGTTGAGAGATTGCCCGAACTAAAACGCCTTTTTTCGCAGCGACTTTCTTTCGAATGAGCGACCTCCACTACCGGACCTTCTCTTTACAGCGCGGCAAATTCGACGCCGGCAAGCGCGAGGTCGAGATTTCGTTTTCCAGTGAGTTTCCCGTGATGCGCGGTGGTGTACGCGAGGTGCTTCACCATGAGCTCGGGGCGGCGGACTTCAGCCGACTGAATGCCGGTGCCGCAGTTCTTTTGAATCACGACCATGAGCGCTTGGTGGGTGCGGTCGTTCCTGGCACAGCCCGAATCGACGGCGACAGAATTGGCCGCGCAATCATACGGTTTTCACAGAGCGCCGCAGCAATCATTAACGACGTGGCGGACGGGATTCGCAATGCCGTTTCGATAGGATACCGGCTGACACGCATCGTTTCGAGGGAGACCCAAGACGGCGTTGAGACCATCCGTTATGCGTTTGAGCCGTACGAAACCTCATTGGTGAGCGTCGCGGCGGATCCCCGCATAGGCGTCGGACGCTCGGCAGACTTTTCAGCAACAAAAACTCAACAAAAGGACAGCAAGTTATGGTCACCGAAGGAGCAGAATTTAACAAAGACGCCGCAGAAGTTCTCGGAAGATGAGGCCTCCTTCCGGCAGACGCCGACTGTCTATTGGACGTGGGCGCGGCGCGGCCAGCAACCGCAGATTCCCACCCGCGGCCAACGGAACACGCAAAAGATTCTGGGAGCGGTGGGCGTGCCCAAAGGGGACTTTGTGTGGCGGCACCAAACCGAATACTTCAACGGCCAAACGTAATTGTCTTTCATCGAGGAAGAGATGCTGCCGCACTATTATCGCCGCAGGCATCGCGTCTATTTGATTCAGGACAACGCTTCTTATCACAAGAAGCCCGAAGTATTGGAGTTTTTCGCCAAGGATGAGCGCCACCTCCAAGTGTTTCTACTTCCTGTCTATGCCCCCGATTTCAACGCGACGGAGCGGCTGTGGCACTACACCCGCAAAGAAAGCACGCACAACCGGCACTTCGATACCCCGGCGGCGCTCTGCCAGTCGTTATTCATCACGATCGCTGACATCCAGAAACATCCCGAAAAGATCCAAGGGCTCCTCACGCCATGTTTTTAGGCTGGTTTGTTGTTTTATCTATACGCATCTATGTAGTGTAATGTGTCATAGATAACCAGACATGCATTTCAGGCGTGATATGATTTGTGTCATGCCGAAAACGAGCCCTGCCGTCCTGTTGGAACCTCACCATCAATCCCAATTGGTAGCTTGGGAGTCAGCCCACGGGACTCCCCAACAAGTGGCCTTGCGGTGCCGGATCATTCTGGGTGCCGCGGCAGGCGAGCCCAATGCAGCCATTGCCGATCGGCTCGGCGTCAACCGGCATACGGTGGAACTGTGGCGCGAGCGGGTGC
>Ga0194132_10001187_pt1 | contig 52812 bp, 41 predicted proteins | sample TA2KigOf80mmetaG_FD_148612 | JGI IMG/M metagenome (GOLD analysis project Ga0194132, IMG submission 148612) | Freshwater microbial communities from Lake Tanganyika, Tanzania - TA2015054 Kigoma Offshore 80m | ecosystem: Environmental > Aquatic > Freshwater > Lake | place: Tanzania: Lake...
ACGGCAATCGCCGCTTGACAAGCCCACTCGCCGAGCTAACGTACCAAACCCCTGCGGGCGTAACTCAGTGGTAGAGTGACAGCTTCCCAAGCTGTACGTCGCGAGTTCGAATCTCGTCGCCCGCTCTGTCGATCAACGGAAAAACCCGCCGCAGCTGCAATGCTCCGGCGGGTTTTGTGATTTCGAAGATAGAGACTCTTGCCCGTCTGGAGATCTATTTCGCGTCCCACCACCAGCGGCCTTGTGGCAAGTTGCTGGGGACAGCCTGAACGGTCATGTCCTTCAACGTCGTGGACGACTTCATCACGTCGCGATCACGCACGACGGACAGCAGATCGCCGCGGACGCCGCCAGCTACCTGCACCACAATGTCTTTGCCGCGATACACGTGGTGGTTCGCGACTGATTCGACTTCTCGCGGAGCAGCGTAGGTCGCCGGTTCGTACATGCCCTGCGGCGCGAACGAACCGAACTCCCAGCCAATGCGATTGGCAACTCCCTCGTTCTTCAAGAGCGCGGCGACCAAAGCGAGATCGAAGACGTTTTGCAAATCGGCAAACGCGATGTCGCGCTGAGCCAATTCGGCGTAATGCTGAGTGAAGTTCGCGGCGAATGCGCGGTTGGTCGCATCGGCTTGGCCGGTGCCAACGCGTTCTCCCTTTTCGGTGAGGTACTGATTCTCGGAAAGACACTGCACCGAGGGGCCTTGGATTTCAAAGACGTTGTGATCCGGGCTGTGCAGGATCGCGTCGTATTTCATAGTCAGCCACCAACGCAGCGCGTCCAGTTTGCTGGATTTCTGCTCTTTAACCGTGAGTAACTCGAAAATACTGGGGACGTGCGGTCCCCCTTCGAGTTTGCCGATGCCGATCATCTTCAACCGGTAGTCGGCTTCGGTGACGACGCGAGCGACGCGAGAATCACGCGGCACACCCCACAGTTCAATGTCCTGCGGGCCGAGCTTGCTTTGAAGTTGATTGACCCAGCCCTTTACGGCACTGGAGTCCAACGGGCCGCGAGACTCTGATTTTTCGACGAACGCTTGCAGTTGTTGCAACCCTTCCTGACGTGGATTGAACGAGCAACCGAAGTTCTGCGGGCCATCGTTCGAGAACGTCCGCAACACCGTAACCAGATCGTCGAGTTGCAAGGTCGGCCGGCCGCTTTTTATGCCGACGGGATTACCGTTGCTGTCGTATCTCCAGGCTTCCGATGGGCCGCCAATCAGCACGTCACGGGACTTTGGTTCCACGACGACGTACCTGATCTGCGTGATGCCCGCAAGATTCTTCATCGTCTCAACAATTGGACGCCCCTCGGTCAGGCGTTTCGACGCCTCTCGCTCAAGTTGCGTCAGCGACACGAATCGGAGATCGGCTTGCTGAGCGACTTCAGCATTCAAGTCGGCCTTGCGAGCGGCGACTCCCAGTGCCTTCAAGCGGCCAGTGTGTTCCTCTTTTTTGAGCGACGCCAGCAAGCCGTTCGGACTGACCGCAACACCGTTTTGGTATTCGGTCATGGTCCCCCCTTCGCCACCGGAATTCATCCACGGGCCGCTGGTCTCGGTTTCGATCAACGTCATCAGCGACTGGAAGTCCGCCATCACACCGCCGCTGAGCGCCTGCTGCCGAGCTTGTTGTCCGGCGGCTTGCGGTCGCTGCGATTGATCCATTTGTCTTGTCGTGCCGCGCGCGGCCGAAGCATCACCGGCTTTCAATTGAGCATTCGCGATCATCCCCAGCAGATTCGCACGCTCCTTCAGATCATCGACGGTGCCGGCCGCGTTGATCGCAGCGGCAAACTCACCGAAAGCCACCTGCCGTTCGATCATTCGCTGAACGTCGATGGCTCGTGGATCATCGGCGGTCGCAAAAAACGTCATGCCAACTGATGCCACAGCAGTCACTGCGACTAAACCGAGTCGCTTCTGACATTGCCGACCAAAACAACCGTGAATGTGCCACGCCATGAGGGAACTCCTTGCCGCCATCGGTGCGGCCGGTCTGCGATGTGGTATCCTGCCTCGTCGTTCGTCGGCGCTCCGCCAACCCGCTTCGACATTAGATCGTCCCGGAACCCGGGAGCGTCAAGAACAAAGTGACGGATTCTTGCAGCCGCACAAGTCCGCCACGAACCGCTCCAGACAATACAAAAAACCGGCAGATCGTGCCGCCGTACGCTCGGCGATGTTCGTCGAGTCGGCTCGACCGGAGAAGTTTAGCCGACCCAACCACCCCGCACGATCGGCAGCGTGGGATGACGAATCCCGAAACACCCAAAGACGAAGGAACGACGAGCACGAGGCGATTCTCTGCAAGAATCGATATCCTACGCTGCCGTGCCGCTTGATCGTTGATCCTGATTGGCTCCTTGGGATTGCGTCATTCGGTCTTTCGTCATTCGTCATTCTTCGAGTTGCCATGCCCACAAACCTCACTGGTGTTTTGCCCGTTTTTCAGACGCCGTTTCACGACGACGAATCGATCGACTTCGACACGCTCCGCCGTGAGATCGACTGGCTCTTCGATCGTGGAGCCGACGGCATCGTCATGGCGATGGTCTCGGAAACGCTGCGGCTGTCGACAGACGAACGGCAAACGTTGGCCGAGCACGCTTGCCGATTCGCAGGCTCTCGCGGTTCGGTCGTCATCAGCGTCGGAGCGGAGAGTTCACATACCGCCGAACGCCTCGCCCGTCAGGCGACCGATGCCGGTGCGACCGCGCTCATGGCAATCCCTCCCGTCTCTGTCTCAGTCGGTGAAGACGAGCAGCTTCACTACTTCGAACGGCTGTTGCGAGCGGTCTCGATCCCGTTGATCGTGCAAGATGCCAGTGGCTACGTCGGCCGGCCAATGTCGATTGCATTGCAGGCTCGGCTGTGGCGTGAGTTTCATCCGCGAGTTCTCTTCAAACCCGAAGCGGTGCCGATTGGTCAGCGTCTGTCGGAACTTCGCGACGCCACCAGCGGCCAGGCCGCCGTTTTCGAGGGGAGTGGCGGCATCGCGCTGGTGGACAGTTTCCGCCGAGGCATCGTCGGCACAATGCCCGGAGCCGACTTGATCGAGACGCTCGTCGCCTTGTGGCGAGCCTTGCAGGACGGCGACGACCGCCGAGCCTACGAACTTTCGCTGCCACTCTCGGCACTCGTCGCACTGCAAACCGGACTCGATGGGTTCTTGGCCGTCGAAAAATATCTGCTGCACAAACAAGGCATCTTTCCAAACACACTCATTCGCGGTCCGGTCGCATTCCGGCTCGACGAAGAAACCCGGCGTGAAGTCGATCGACTGTTCGCGAGACTCTGCGAATTGACCCAGTCCTCACCTTCCCGGACCCCTGATCCCTAGCCCCCAACCCCTGAATCCACCATGACTCAAGCCATTGTCGATCCCGGCGAGCTGCGGCTCTTCGCCCAGATGCTCAAGCAGTTCAACCAAGACTTGACCGATCGGACGACGGCGTTGTCCGCGCAGCTGCACTCGCTCAGCAGCACCTGGCGCGACCAGGAAAACTTGAAGTTCACCGAACAATTCGAGCAGCACTTGCGCTACCTGCAACGCTTCATCGACGCCAACAACCAGCACATCCCGTATCTCACTCGCAAGGCGGAACGGATCGAGGAGTATTTGCAGCAGAAGTAGAATGAATACTCTTGCCCGTCCACGTTCGAACGACTGGATGGGCAAGAGGACCGATCCTACTTCGCGACCAATCCCAGCTCCTGCAACTTCGCGAGGCACTCATCTCGCTCACGGCTGCGAGTCAATTCGCGCCAGGTCGGGTCTTGCGCCGCCATGAAATCTTGGACCGACAACGGCGGCACTCGTCCATTCGTGGCCGCGTGCTGCATCAACCGCTGGATGCAACCGATCTCCAGTCGAGACAGACCAGACGCTTGCAGCCGGTAGTCCTCGAAGGCTTCCCAGACCATCGGCAGCAGCGGCTGCACGATCTTGCGGCCAATCGTGGCCGAGTACTCCCGGATTTCGAGCTGCGCGTGAGAGTCCATCCGCAGCGCGAGAAAATGCAGCAGGTTGTGCAGATCGACTTTCCAATACGCTTCGGTGTAGGTCGAGAGGGGCAAGTCCTTGCGAGCTTGCTCGCGCGCGACGCCCAGATCGAGCCGTTCCTGGTAGACCCGGCGTGTGTGTTCTTGCAGCTCCCGTTCAGTCGCAGTCAGTCGTTCGCCGATGTCAGCCGGCAGGTACGATTCGCTTCCTTGCCGATTCGTCTGTGACTGGCTGCGCCACTCTGCGACGGGAGTCGTCTGCGTCGAATCAATCGCAATTGAATACCGCGTGCTGTACTCATTGACGTTCGCCGTGCGATGCCGAATCCACTGCCGCCAGCAGTCCATCGGCACACGAACGAGAAATTTCAACTCGACCATCTCGAACGGCGTCGTGTGCCGATGCCGCAGCAGATATCGAATCAGAGTGCGATCGTCGGAACCTTTTTTCGTCCCCTCGCCGTAGCTGACGCGAGCGGCCTGCACGACCGAACTGTCTTCCCCCATGATGTCCACCAGACAGACAAATCCATCGTCCAGCACAGGGAACTTCTTCCACCGCAGCTCGTTGAGCAGTGTGAGGCGATCGGTCGTCGACGCGGCATTTTCAGCGATTTCGGGCATGAGCGCTCGTTCGAATCAGAGAATCTTTGGAGATCAGACCAATTTCGGGCGGGAATTTAGAGGCTGAGTTAGACAAAATCCACGACCTCAGCAATCTACGGATGGCGGAACGGGGAAGGCGGAAGGCGGAATGAACGACTTTTTCTCCTTGCCGAATTCCTTCCTCGGAATCCCGAATTCGTCCAGGCCGGATCATTTCGGTTCGCCGGCGACGCGTGTCTCGCAGTTGTACGCACAATTGGCCAAGGGAGATGTCGCCGCGCCCGGGCGACTGTTCGATTTGACCGCCGCTCGGCTGGTGTGAGATTCCGAAACAAATTTCGACCGTCGCGAGTATGCCGAGGACGCGCTGCAAGTCGCGATGATCAAGCTGGCGCAGCATCCCGAACGGCTCGCGCAGGCCGATCAGCCGTGGGCGTACTTCGTGAAGATGGTCCGCAACGAAACTTTGAAACTGGCCAGTCGTGCCGCAGTCGTTCGCGCGTCGTCGGACTGTTGCGAACGTGGGCCTCGCCTCCGCGCTTACAGTCGTTACCGGATGACGACTAACGCGTGTAAATCTAAACCGCCATCAAACGTCTGCCCCCGAACAAGCCAAAGTCGTCGTCCTCAAAATCTGGGAGGAGTCGCCAACACCGCCGCCAGTCGATATCGCTATGCCCTCGAACAAAATCAAGCGCACGCTGCAAGCTCTGGCCGAGGGGGTAAAAGATGACTGAGCACTCCTTCGCTCAATCTGACTTCTTTGCCGAAACCGAATTGATTCGCAGTGCGAACTCACTGCCGACTCTTTCAAGCCGCCTGCGTGCCCTAGTCTTGGACGCTGCGACAACGGCCGATCGCCAAGCCCGCCGCTGGACTCACGCTCGCCAAGCCGCGTCGTTCCTGAGCATCTGCTTCGTGAGGTCATTCGTGCTCTCGCCGATAGGACACTTCTTAATGCCGAGCTTCGCATCATCCATCGACTAAGCATCGTTGGACATGTTTTCGTCTCCGCTGTAACCAAACTCGGCATGCAACCTGCGCCACAATCGTGAACTCATCGGCCTCCCGCGGAAAACGAACTCGCAACCCGCAGCACATAACCCTGAGCCTTACAACTCACGACTTGTCGCGCGTTTCGAATCGTCAGCACCGCAAGACAAGCTTCTGTCGGAATTGCGCAGCAGCGATGCCCGGGCCACTGTCCGAGCCTTTCAGACCGTCCGCTCCCTTCTGCAACGAGCCTTGGGGCGAACTGATTGCCTTCGGTTCATCTTCGTCTTGTTCGTCGCGACTCTTTGTCGCTCTTCGTCGGAGTCGGCATTCTTCGCGAAGAGGCTTTGGCGCCTGATTGTTCTCCGCGAGGGCGACGGCCCGGCGCGCGGTCGAGCACCAACCGAAAATCGAGTTCGCGGCGGTCGACGTTCACGAAGGCGACTTGCACGCGGACTCTGTCGCCCAACCGCAACTGCTTGCCGGTGCGGCGACCGACCAAACTAACGCTCGCCTGGTCGAAGTCGAAGTAATCTTTCTCGGCCAGCGTGCTGATGTGGACGAAGCCATCAACGGGCATCTCCACACCTTTGCAGAACATACCGAAGCGTTCGACTCCGGTGATGATCGCGTCGAATTCATCGCCGACTCGCGTGGACATGAACGCCAGCAGCTTAATCTTCGTCAGTTCACGCTCCGCCTGAGCCGCTCGACGTTCGGTATCGGAACAATGCGTGCCGAGAATTTCGAGTTCGACCTCGCTCGGCCCGTGCGGCGTCTTGCCGCTGGCGAATTCATCGAACAAGCGGTGAATCGTCAGGTCTGGGTAGCGGCGGATCGGACTGGTGAAGTGGCAATACTCGGTGACCGCCAGCGCGTAGTGGCCGATCGGCACGCCGGAGTACTCTGCCTGCCGCAGACTGCGGAGCAAGGCGTAGTTGACAGCATGCTCGGCCGGAGTGCCGGCGACATCTTTGAGCAGCTTTTGCAACGCGGCTTTCGACAGAATCACCGGACTGTCGAATGGAGATGGTCGCGATCTGAGATTTGAAATTTGAGATTTGTGTTTCCCTTTGCGATTTCCTTTCGCTCGTCGCTGCTCGCGATTGGGTGGCTGCGGTTCGCCGATGTTGAACCCGAGCGTCGCCACAAACTTCGCGAAGGCTTGCAGCTTGACGGAATCCGGCTCGGCGTGGACTCGCCGCAAAAAGCCGACCTCAAGGTCATTCATTTTTGTCGCCACGGCGATATTTGCGGCGAGCATGAACTCTTCGATGAGCTGATGACTCTCATCGTGCTCGACTTCATGAGCACCGATGACTCGGCCCTCTTTGTCGAAGTCGAGTTTGACTTCCGGCAGGTTCAGATCGAGCGAACCTTTTGCAAAACGGCGTCGCCGCAACATCATCGCCAGCGAGTGCAAGTCGTGAAGGAGTTGAATGACGGCAGCGTCTACTTTGGCGTGCGGGGTGTCAGTCCCGCTTTGGATTTTTTCTCCGGACGAACCCAAAGTGGGACTGACACCCCGCACTCCAAGGACCAGCGGCATCACTTCTTCGTAGGCAAATCGCTGGGTGACTTTGATCGCCGATTTCATGAATTCGGTGTGAACCGGGACGCCATCGGGCGTGAACTCGATGAACGCCGAATTCGTGTACCGCACGCGGCCCTGTTGCAGGCTCGCCAGGCCGTTCGAAATCACCTCTGGCAGCATCGGCAACACGCGTGTCGGCAGGTAAACGCTGGTGCCACGCTTCCGCGCTTCGCGATCCAGCACACTGCCACGTTTCACAAAATGAGCGACGTCGGCAATGTGGACTCCCAGCACCCAGTGGCCCGCTTCGTTCCGTTTCAGCGAGATCGCATCGTCAAAGTCACGAGCGTCGAACGGGTCGATGGTGATGACCGTTTCGTTCGTCAGATCGAGCCGTCCGCGCAGGTCCGCTTCGTCAAAGAGTTCCGCTTGCCGAGCCGCTTCATGTAGCACTTCGGGGGGAAACTCGTCGGGCAGATTGAACTCGTGGATGATCGACAGCAAATCGACACCTGGTTCCCCCTTCGCGCCGAGCACTCGCGTGAGCACCGCTTCACCAGAATGAGCATGCGACGGAAATCGCAGCATCTCGATGACAACTTTGTCGCCGGGAGCGGCTCCTTTCGCGCCGGGATCACCAACGGAGATCGGATCTTCGAAATTGCGGCCGTCGATCATCACATAGCCCTGGCCGTCGAACTCGTCGTACGTTCCGACGAACGAATTTGTCGCTCGCTGGATGACCTCGACCACTTTGCCGTAGGCCCGCTCCCCGGCGCGAGGCTGCCCCACCAATTGCACGATGACGTTGTCGCCGACTTGCGCATCCTTCAAATCGCGCGTCGTGATCGAGACCTCCAGCGGCTTCATCCCCGCCCGATGCCCCGCCGCGTCGGCTGTCGCGATGAACACCGCGCCGCGAACGCCGATTTTCCTGATGACCCCGGAGAGCGATCCTGGTTTAAGTTTCGACTTTTGCGGCGGAGTGTGATCTGACTCGGGTTGACTCGAAAGCTGCTGATCCTGTTCGAGGCTCTTGACGCCGCGCTGGAAGATCGTCCGCCAGGCAGTCAGGAACTCCGCGAAGTCGCGTTTGCGAATGTTCAACCGCTTGGCGACTCGCTTCGGATCGAGCTTCTTGGCGTTCGGTCGAGAGTGGATGTAGTCGGTGATGAGCGTTTGAAAGACGTCGGACATGCGGGCCTCGCGAAATTGGTGACCGAGCGATCTTCGGGACACGCACCCGGAAGAGCAATGATCCACGAAGCCACAAACACACATTGTGCTTCCTTGTGGCCTGGCGCCTTGCTGGTTCGACTCACCGTGGTTTCAGCCGAAGGGCTGGGCCAGTTTCGGCCCAGCGACTCGCAAGTCGCCGTTGCGAATCGTCAGGCCATTCGCGTCGAAGAACTCGCACAGCGGAACCGAAAACTTCCGGCTGACGTTCCAAGCATCGCGGAGCTGAGCCATCGAGGCCGGGCCGTTCTTGTCGAGGAACTCGGCGCAGAGACGTCGGGCACGTTCGATCGCATCGGGTGCGAAGTACAAATCATCGGCGACCTTCACGAGCAAGCCGTCTTCGCAACTGACATGCAGCAGCGGTTCGATTTGATCCAGCTTCTGGCTGACGGACGCGGCAAGTTCTTTCGTCGTCGGTGGAGTCAGCCCGGCGGCGTTGATCTCTTCGAGCAGCCTGGCACGCGTGGCTTGTTGATTCTTCGTGAGCTTCACCTGCGCGTCGGCCGGACCGATGTGCGGGCCGACTTTGACCAGTTCGCCTTGAACGAACAGATTATTGAAAACCGCGTCCAGCAGCGCGGCATGCGTGATCTCGCGACAGCCCGACAGGAACACTTCGCGCGGCAGTGCTCGGCGTGGCTGATGTTTCGCCAGAACTTCGCGAATCGTTTTAATCACCGATGCTGATAACGCAGCGAGGCGGTCTTTGTGAACGAGCAGTCCCCGCTCGGCGCTTCCCAGCCGAATTAATTCGCCGGATGTCCGCAGGTCGTCCAGCAGTTGCCGATACCGATTCGGTGTGATGCCGGACCGGCGTGCGGCTTCCAGCGGCGAATCGTCGATGTTGTCTTTCTGAGCGATCAGCGCGGACAGTCTCGTCACGTCCCTGGGAGACGACCACTTCGTACCCAGCGACACGAGATCCTTGATCCGCTTACCGACCGGCAAGCAGGGATCAAGCACTCGACCGCCAGCGATCGTGACACTCGGTGAAATGCGACGCAGGATGAAGCGCTGTCCGTGTGCGGCGACGATCGGCTCCTTCGTGCGGAGTTCGGCGAAGCTTCGTTCCCCCGGCGGCAGCGGCGTTCCTTTCAGATTGATCCGCGCGAACACCTCGCGCGTGCCGAGATGCAGATTGAAAACTTGCCGGTCCTTCAACAGCAGCGGCGACGACGAGAGATGTTTCAATTCGACGAGGATTCGCCGTGTTGGCAGCAGGTAACCCGGCGAGGCGAGTTCCATGCCCCGTTCGACCTCGTCCGTCTTTACGCCGGCGAGATTGATCGCCGTCCGCTGCCGGGCGCTGGCGTCATCTGCCTGCGAGCCATGATGTTGAACGCCACGCACGCGAACCTCACGCTGCTCAGGCATCAGTTCGAGCGTCTCGCCCGCGCGCGCCGAACCACTCGCGACGGAACCAGTGACGACTGTGCCATGCCCCGCGACGCTGAAGACTCGGTCGATCGGCAGCCGGAATAACGGCAGTGCTTCCGGGAAGACAACTTCGTTCGCCCGCTTGACGAGAGCCGCCCGCAACTCGTCAAGTCCCTCGCCCGTCTGTGAAGATACCGGCACGATTGGACACCCTTCGAGAAATGTCCCGCGAGTCAGATCGGCGATGTCCGCCGCGACGAGTTCGACGAAGTCTCGATCGACCAGATCAATCTTCGTCAACGCCACCAATCCGGCCGGGATGCCCAGCAATTCCATGATTTCCAGGTGCTCGCGCGTCTGCGGCATGACGCTGTCATCCGCCGCGATGACCAGCATTGCGAGATTCACGCCGGTTGCTCCCGCAACCATGTTCTTGACGAACCGCTCATGCCCCGGCACATCGACGACACCGAATTGAATGCCCCCCTGCTCAAAGTGCGCGAAGCCCAGGTCAATCGAAATCCCGCGCGCCTGCTCCTCCGGCAACCGATCGGTGTTGATCCCCGTCAACCGCCCAACCAGCCGGGTCTTCCCGTGATCAATGTGTCCGGCGGTGCCGATCAGGATGTGCTTGTTGCCGTCGATTATTCGTACTCCCACTTCGACACCCATGGGTCGCGGGTTTGTTTTTGCCAGGCTTTGAGTTTGTCTTTGAGTTCGCCGATCAACTTGGCGTGCTGTGGATCGTCGGCAAGATTCTTCAGTTCGTCGGGGTCAGCTGCGAGGTCATAGAACTCAAATTGCGGACGATGAATATAGGCCGAAGTCGATCTCAGCCCGTAGACCGGCAGCTTGGTCTTCAATGCCATCTGCCATGTCGGCGAGGCGTACAAATCGGAGGCGAACGGGTACGGCAACTCGTGAGCGATGTTGAAGATCAGCTTGTGGCGACCACTGATGATCGACCGCATCGGGTAGTACATCGTAACCTCGTGAAACGTGTGCGAACCGAAGATTTCCCCGAAGCCATGCTGCGACGCACGTTCGTCGCTCAGTGCTTTCAAAAACGAGCGGCCATGAAATGTGACCGGTTGAGTCTTGGCATTCTTGGCCGGTCGAGCTCCTTCGGGACCGCCGCCATTTGCTCGCGGTACGACGGGCAGAGCGGGCTTCGGAGTGACTCCGCACCAGTCGAGAATCGTCGGCGTGACGTCCACCCACGCGACGAGCGCGTCGGTCGTACCGTGACGCTGCTGCGTCGGATCCCGAACGATCAGCGGCAGCCGCGCACCGGGGTCGTACAACGTCGTCTTGGCTCCGGGAAATGGCGGGCCGTTGTCGGCCAGGAACAGCACCAGTGTGTCGTCGGCATGGCCGGTCTCCTTCAACGCCTGCATCAGCGTGCCGACGCCTTGATCGAGCCGGTTGATCGCTTCGTAGAACTCGGCCCATTCCTGCCGTACTTCAAGAGTGTTCGGCAGCCACGAGGGGACGCGCATCTCGTCCGCCTTGAATCGACTGGGCGTCACGCCTGGATAGAAATCGTCCGTCGGTGAGTTCGCGAAGCCCTGAGCCGCTCGATGTGGATCGGTGCTGCACCAGTAAAGGAAGAATGGCCGGTCATCTTTCTCAGCGATCCAGGCTTTCGCGTTCTCGGCCATACGGACGGAATTTCGCGAGCCTTGAATGCCCTCGTTGCGGTACGTCTCGAAGTGGTACGTCGCTTCCGGAGCAAGGTGATATTTTCCAATCGAGCACGTCCGATAGCCCGCTTCGTTCATGATCACCGGCAGCGTGCGGACAGAGTCGTACGTGGAGAAATGGCCGTCCGCGTGAGCATGCCCGTAGTGCCCGGTTGCGTGATTGAACAAACCGGTCATCAGCACCGAACGGCTCGCACTGCAACTGGCGGTCGTGCAGTACGCTCGCGTGAACCGGACTCCCGCGGCCGCCAGCTTGTCGATGTTGGGAGTCTTCGCCTGCGTGTCGCCGTAGCAGCCAAGCTGCCAACCCAAATCATCGGCAACGATGACGACAACATTCTTCTTCACTGCTTCGCCTGCATTGGCAGAGTGACCGACCGCCCAAGCCAGAGCAACCAGTGAAACGACTTTCCAAAACAATGTACGACGCATGGAAACACCACATGGTTTGAGCATTTGGAATCAATACGGTCTGGACCGTCGCCAAGCTACTGTCCCGCACACACCGCTTCTAGGCAGGCGGTGAGTCGAGGGAGTTGGGCGTTGACAGAATATCTTTCGGCAACCGTTGTCCGCGCTGCTGCCAGGACGGAGGCGCGGCAATGCGGCTCGGACAGCAGTTGCCGCAGCACGAACAACCATTCATCCGGCGTCGTGGCCAGCCAACCGTTTGTTCCATGATGGATGATCTCTGAGTTGACACCGACGGGAGACGCGACCGCGGGAACTCCGGCAGCCATGTATTGCAGGATCTTCAAACCACACTTGTAGCGAGTCCACTCGGTGTCCGGCATCGGCATCAGGCCGACGTCGAAGGTTTGCAACTCGGAAACTTCATTCGTTTCCGACCAAGGGACGAAGCGAGTCGGAATTCCATCTCGCTCGAACTGCAATCGCTTTAACAATCGGCTCGACTCAGCGATCACACGCAGTTCAATTTGACTCTCACGTGCCAGTTGGCGCAGTGGTTCGCGCAGGACATCGAGGTACTCGACATTCGCTGCCGTGCCCGTCCAGCCGAGGACAAGGGGCGGATTTGAAACTTGAGATTTGAAATGTGAGCTCGGCGAATATCGCTCTACGTCCACACACGTCGGAATCACGGTCACTCGCGGGGTGACCATTCGCGTGCGAGCCGCCAGCAGTTCGTTGCCGGCGATGACGTGGTCGCTCAATCCACAGAGCACTTCGAACTTGTGCCGGTGCAACGCAAACAGTCCGTCGTCGATGTCGAGTACCAACCGGCGAGCGATCTGTCGCAATGCCTGTTCGACGTTAAACGTTGCATCGCTGAAAAGCTCGCGTTCGAGAACGACAACGTCGGGCGACCAGCGTTCCAATGCGGCGAGGTCGGCCCAGCGATTCCAGCGTTTGACGACTCCGCTCAATCGAAATCCGAGTAGCGGCCAGGAGGCGTATTTCTCTGGGCGACTCGGCAGCACCAGACATTCGTGGCCATGCCGTTGCAGGTGTGGCACAAACGGTAAGACCCGAAAGCGGCTGCTGGGGACAAACCGGCCCGAAGTGAGAAAGGCGACTCGCATCGGTCGAAAGACTCCCAAAGCCGGATGAAACGATCGTGCAGTACGTAATACCCGATCAGCGGCAAACCAACTCTTCTGATTGAAGTTAAAAAGAGTTCATGGAAATCAGGTTTGACTTCAGCAGGCCGCTAATCGTTGTATCGGTTGCGTCAGCCGATTTAGTCGTAAAAGAAACGCAAAATAGGAACACAACCATGAGTCTTTAGACTTGGCAAAGGTGTTTGAAGGACATTTATCCTGGAAAGAAACGTTCACGGCGGCGTTCGGTGATTTCTGGGGCGGAATCACTTGCAAAACGGATCTTCCCGGGGATTTTGGCCACTTCGACTTTGAGTACCGCAACCGCGATTTCGCTGTCATTGACGAATGGCGAGGACGTCACCATTGGCGTCGACAGAATAAGGCTTACCTACGACACTAGCTCGGGCGATGCGTTGGCGTTCGGTGGCGGATCGCAAGATTTCCCTTGGGGCATTTGCCTTAATCGAAATATCGTCTCACTCCCTTCACCGGCCTTCGTCCGTCATGCTCGGGAGCCACCGTCATGTCTGTCTGCGCAAATCGAGAGTACGTCCACATTCTGACGTGTCCCCTCCTCTGGCTGCTCACCTGTGTTACTCCAAGCTCTTGGGGATTGGCCGACGAACCTCGCTCCGAACCAGCCGTGGTGGAAAAACACTCGCGGGCATTCAAGATCTCGATTGACGGCACTGAACGTGGCACGCTGACGATGCTGCTGACGAAGCAAGACGACGGGACAGAAATCATGCGTGGGCAAGCGGAGCTTTCATTTGATTTCTTTGTCTACAAGTATCGCTACACATCGTCGGGCAACGAGACCTGGAAATCCGGGAGGCTGCTGCGACTGGCGAACGAAGCGGATTTTAATGGCGACAAGTACGTCGTGCGGGCCGCGGCCGTGCAGCAAGACCTGTCGTTTCAGGTCAACGGCAAGGACCACCGGACCGCCGCGGACGTGTGGGTCACCTCGTACTGGCGTGAACCCGATCCGCAGCGCATCGGCCAAAAGCTGTCGCTGCTGGATGCCGACAAAGGCCGCAAGCTGACCGGTACTCTGCAACGCGTCGGAAAAGAACAGCTGGCTCTCGAAAAGAAAATGGTAAACGCGACGCGCTACCAGATCCGCGGAGATGTCGAAGTCGACCTGTGGTACGACGAAGAGCAGCGGCTAATGCGTCAGCATTCCCTGGAATCCGGACACCGAGCGTTGCTCGAACTGACGAAAATCACTCGCTGAGTATCTTGTCTCGGCCAAGAGTCCTGATCCAACAGCCCGCACACAGGCGATCCCTCGCAAATTCGGTGTGTGTGCCCGGCTCGATCGCGGAAATCGAGTTCGCGATCGACTCCGAGCGAATGCAGAATCGTTGCAGTCAAATCAGCGGGCATGACCCCTCGGTCGGCGGCGTCTGCGCGCAAGCGATCTGATGCGTCGAAGGTTGCTCCCGGACGAACTTCGGCACCGGCCAGGACCAGTGACGCGACTTGCGGACAATTGTCGGGATCGGTGAAAACTCGCCGCGCACATTCGCCGGCAGCTCTGGCTTGGGATCCCACGAATCGTGCTGCGGAACTGCTCCCGTTAGAAACAACCGCACGCAGCGTTTGGCTCGAGTGAACAATCCGCGATTCGCGCGCTCGACGGCCATCGCGTGAGCCGCCCCTAAATCCATCAACCACAATCCGGGCAAACCCAGAGCCCCGCCGGTAAACACCGCGAACAACTCGATTCGTGCATTCTGTCAACCGCAAGTCCAAACACTACCAACCTCGACTGCCTGGTCGTACCCACTGGACTTTCGAAAACGGACTGCCGCTGAACCTGTCCGCCGACCAGTCAAGATTCGAATTCGCCGGATCGGGATCAGTCCGCAGACGACAACTCAGCCGAGAAGGTGTTTCTCAGCAGACGCCACAATCGCAGCGCGAGCGGTTGCGTGCCACAGGCGATGCGGGCTTTACCCGGGGAGTACAGAGATACGTTGGGTGTCAGGGCGGTGCTGTCTTCACGCAGGCGAACACGAACCTCGTAGGTGACCTCGGCCGGGACGATTCCTGCGCTGGTGTTGCGCACGGCGGCGAGTTGGACGACCGTCAGTTCGCGGGGAACGACGGTGGAACGCGAGGAGGCGACCTCTTCAACCCGGCCTTCTCGCATCGATCCGGGGGCGGACAAAAATCGCAGCCGCACGGTTTGGCCGGGACGTACAAACTCCACCTCGTTCTGATCGACCAGCAGCAACGCGTCGTGCCGCGTCGGCTGACCGACGTAGCAGAACAGCGCCTGCTCGCGAATCGTCGCGCCCACGTTGTCCTTGTCCAACGGAGTGCCGTGCCATTCCGGCAAGGCGTCGGCATCCGTCGGCGGACGAATGACATTCGGTGGTGGCAAGACCGTACCGTCGGACGGGCTGATCAACCGCAGCCTCTGCACTTCGCTGGCCAGCTGATCGAGCCGCCGCCGAGCACCCGCAAGCTCGTCGCGCGTCGCCGGCAAACGCAGCGCGGCCGATTCGTTGTTGCCGCGCTGAGCTTCCAGAGTCTTCAGCCGGGCCGACAGCCGGGCGACCTCAGACATCCGCAGTTCGTACTGCAGCAGCAATTCGTGATTGACCAGTTCCCCCAGCGTTTCTCCTGCCTGCACTTGCGTCCCTGCCGGCACGGCCGACGTGATTCGCCCCGCGACCGTCACAAACACCGGCTGCGCATCTCCCGGAAACAGAACGAACGGAGCACTCACCGAATACGGCAGCGGAACCCACAGCACAGCAACGACCAGCAGAGCACTCACGCCCAGCCCCGTCTGCACTCGACGCGGTGCACTCCGAAACGGCATCAGGAACCCTTTGTTCAAAAGAGTTCCTGACACCTTTTCAGAGACCCGGCGAATTCGACCTGCAAGCTCTCGCATCGGGGACAAGATCACTCCAACGATCAGCACGGCCGAGATCATGGTCGCGAAGATTCCCAAACCGCGACCAAAGAACTCATGCAGGAACCACACGATGCCGACTGTCACGAGCAGCCGATACGCCGCCGACACAACTCCGTAAACCACCAGCGTCCACCAACGCCATGAATCGAGTTCAATCTCGTCTTCACTGCTTCCAGTGAGCAGCCGCTCGCCCAACGACATCACTGCCTGCCGAGATTGCATCGCCAGATTCGGCAGCCGCAGCCAATCTGCCAGCACGTAGTAACCGTCGTACCTCAGCAACGGGTTGCCGTTGAACAACAGCGTGTTGACCGAGCAGACCAGCATCACATTCAGAAAGATCGAGTTGATTAAGCCAGGGACGCTCGACCACCACAGCAGCGTCGCGATCGATGCCAGCACCAACTCGACGAAAATGCCGGCGGACGAGATCGCGATCCTCGGCCAGCGCCGTGAGACCATCCAGGCATCGGTCACGTCGCCGTAAAACAGCGGCACGAACAACAGCACCTGAATGCCCAGCTCGTGACATTCGCCGCCGAAGTGCCGACAAGTCAGCACATGCCCCAGCTCGTGCAACAGCTTGATGCCGATGAAGACCATGACGAGCGGAATCAGGTTCCCCAGACCGAACAGTCCGATCGCTTCGGGCAACCGCCGCACGAGGATGTCCCAACGCAGTGTCACCAGCAGCAACGCCAGCGCGATCAGCGACACGCACATCGCGATCGTGATCGGGCGAAACAGCCAGCGTGTCCACGGCTCGACGCGATGCAGCATCGGTTCCGGGTCGATGCCTCGCCAACGCCACGCCAGCAGGTTGGACAACAGCCCGAGCACTCCGCGATGCCGCGATGGCTCCCGCGCAGCCGCGATGGCTCGCCCCTGCCCCGGCCGCAGCGACGTCAATAACCCCGATTGCACCAGCGAGCCGATGAACGCCTTCAAATTCTCCGGCGACCAGCCTTCCGCCGGAAACTTGCGACGCAACGCCGCCAGCAATTCGCCGTAGCTCAATTGGCCGTCCAGCAGGCAGACCACCGTGTACTCCGCATCGCGCAATCGAAAATACGCCAGCGACAGCGGGTCCTTCAGAGTCCACCCCGCATCCTCTGCGGCAGCCCGCACAATCACGTCGCGTCGCATTCGCCAGGGAATGATCGCGTCGTTCGTCGATGCGGAAGCGGACATGGCGACTAGCGCTCCCCATCCGTCTTAGCCGGCGCCGCCGTGGTCGCTGCAGTGCGATTCGACGAATCGATGATCATTTCAGCCGACAATCCGGGTCGCAGTACAAGATCGGGATTCTCGACTTCCGCCCAAACTCGGACTTGGGCACTGACTGATTCGATCTCAGAGCTGATAAAAACGACTTTGCCTTTGACGGTTACTGGCTTCGCTTCGTCGTTGGGAGTGACACGCACTCGGACCGCTGCACCGCGCAGCGAGCCGGTGATCTCGCGGCTGTCGACGAAGCCTTCGACTTTCAGACGGTCCAGCCGCACGATTCGCATCACGCGCTGCCCTGGCTCCAGCCACTCGCCCCGATGCCGAAAAATCTCGGCGACTTCGCCATCCAGCGGCGAACGCAAGCCGCGACGAGCCAACTGCAACTTCGCCTGATCGAGTGTGCGAGCTTTCACATCGCGAGTCAACGCGTCGACTTCGCTTTGCAATTGCGCCTGCTCAACGCTGAGCTTCAACCGCGCGACGATCTGGTCCTGTTGGGCAATCGACGAGTCTTCGATTTGCTGCTGCAATTCCGCGAGGTCCTGTTCAAATTTCGCCTTCTCTATTTCCAAGTCGTTGCGTTCCAGGATCAGCTTCAGTCGGTCGAGTTCGGTCAGCGAAATACTCTTTTCAAACGCCTTTCGAGCCTGCACCGCCCGATCGTATTCCGCTTTCGAGGCATCGCGCGACTTGACTGCATGTCGGACGGCGACATCGTTCGCCGCTTTCATCGACGCGATCCGCTGCGACAACTTGGCTTGAGCCTGATCCTGTTCCGCCTCCTTGAACAACGCCTCGGCGGTGCGAATCGGTACGGTGTTTTTCGCCTGCCGCTCGGCGATCGCCAGATCGAGTTCCGCGCGGGCGACTGCCAGCTTGGCGTCGTCGTCATCCAACCGGCTCAGTACTTGTCCGGCTTTGACAACGTCTCCCTCGCGGACTTCCAGCGTCGACAGGACGCCGACTTCTCGCGCCGGAATGTCCGCCTCTTCGAGCACCCGCACAAACGCGGAATGCACTCTGATCGGCTCGGCCGCCCTCGCCACAATTCCACCTGCCACGATCGCGAAAAGAGTCACGAGCATTCGGGAATTCATGGCGTTGCTCCGGTTTATCTTCGGTCGTTCTTGAATCTGCGCTGCCGATACAACTCACGAAAGCTCTGCTTCGGAGGGACCGGCAATTCGCGTTTCAACCCCCACGGGTTCAGACGATTGTAAACCAGAAATCGAGGCAACCACGACAGCAGTTTTCGCCCGGCCCAGCCCGCAAATCCGAACAAACGTGGCCGCTGCATCACGAAGCTCGCTGCCCCGAGCGCCAACCGTTTCGACCACGGCACCAGTCCGCGGACAGCAATTTCCTTTCGCCAAGTCAGCAATTGATGGTGCAAGTCGATCTTCACCGGGCAGACATCAGTGCAACTGCCGCACAAGCTGCACGCATACGGCAGCGAATGAAATTGCTGAGCGTCTCTTGAGGGGGCCAGAATCGATCCGATCGGACCGGGGACCGTCGTCTGATAGCTGTGCCCGCCGCTGCGACGGTAAACCGGGCAAGTGTTCATGCAGGCTCCGCAGCGGATGCAATTGAGCGACCGGCGGAAGTCATCGCTGCCAAGAATGTCACTGCGACCGTTGTCGAGCAGCACGATGTGCAACTCGCCCCCAGGTTTCGGGCCGTGGAAGTGCGAGCTATAGGTTGTGATCGGCTGCCCCGTCGCCGATCGCGCGAGCAGTCTCAAAAAAACTCCGAGGTGCTCAGCTTTCGGAATCAACTTCTCGATCCCCATGCAGGCAATGTGGACCGGCGGCAGTGACGTACCGAGGTCCGCGTTCCCTTCGTTCGTGCAGACGACGAATCCGCCGGTCTCGGCAATCGCGAAGTTAATCCCTGTGATGCCCGCTTCCGCTTGCATGAATTTGTTCCGCAATTCAATCCGCGCGGCTTCGACCAGTGGCTTGGGTTCTGCGAGTCCCTCGGGAGTGCCGATCACTCGGTGAAACAATTCGCCGACCTCTTCCCGCTTGATGTGAATCGCTGGCAGCACAATGTGGCTGGGAGCTTCATTGCGCAATTGCACGATCCACTCGCCGAGGTCAGTGTCAACGACCTCCATACCGTTCCGTTCGAGGAACGGATTGAGATGACACTCTTCCGTGAGCATCGACTTACTCTTCACGACCCGCTTCACGTTGTGCTTCTGCAAAATTCCGAGCACGATCTCGTTGTGCTCGGCTGGAGTGCTCGCCCAATGCACGGTCGCACCAAGCTTCGTTGCGTTCGCCTCGAATTGCTCCAGCAGATCTGACAGCCGCGAAACCGTGTGCGCCTTAATCGCTCCCGCCGTTTCTCGCAGCGTCTCCCACTCCGGCAGCGACTTTGCCATGCGATCGCGTTTTGCACGCACGAACCACAATGCCTGGTCGTGCCAATGCGTGCGGGCATCATCGCGAGTGAAAACAGTGGCGTTAGCGGCGTGATCCATGCTCTAGCTCCGACGTCACTCGCACGACGCGGAAGCGCGTGGCTCGTACGGAACAAACCACTCGCTTCCGCATCGTGCGGGGTGTGATTGCGATTACTGCGGGTCCAACGTTTTGAGCATCGTATCGGCGACGAACTGATTGCCGGCCAGATTCAGATGGACTCGGTCAGAAGTCAAAATTCCCCTCTCGGCGTTATCCTTGTTGTGTGCCTTCAGATGTTCGAGGAACGCCTTACGGAGATCGCACAACGGCAACTTCAGTTCCTTCGCCAGACCACGGCTCAGATCGGAATATTGTTCCAGCTTGGCATCGAGCGAATTCGCACCATCGAGCTTCTCTCCGATGACACTTGGAGTGCACAGGACGACAGTCGCTCCGGCGTCGCGGCACTTGCCGATCACCTCTTTCAGGCCAGCGACAAAAGCGTCCGGCATTGTGCCACGTGCCGGATCTTTTTCGCCATGCCAGACGTCGTTGATGCCGATGTAAATGACGACGATGGTCGGTTTCTTGGCAATGACGTCTTTGTCGACTCGGCGCTGCAGGTCAGGAACTTTGTTGCCACTAATGCCGGCACCGATGACTTCGATTTTGAGATCCGCGTGTTTCTTGTCGAGTGCCTGACGGATCATCGTGACATAGCCGTTGGGACCAGCTCCGCCTTGAGTGATCGAATCACCGAGGAAAACGATTCGATCGCCCGCCTTCAGTTTGCCGGCCGGCTCCTCGGCCAAGCCGATTACCGGGACAAGCAGAATCCAACTGCACAACAGAAAACCCAAGCGGCGTGACATCTCGTGTGATCTCCTTAATCGTATGTGATCCAAAACAGACGAGCAGGCAGTATGATCGCCGCATCCCAAAAACGCACGTTCTCCAAAATGCACAGCCACACGATTTCTCTGCCCGGTCAGACTTTGACCGCCCTCTCCGCGAATGAGTCCGCTGCCGGGCCTCCAGTGGTGTTTATTCATGGCATTACGGCGAGCGGCAATCTGTGGTTGCCGTCGATGCCCGCCGAGATTCGGGATGGGCGTCGCTGGATTTCGTTGAGCCTGCCGGGGCATTACCCCGCGAAGATCGACCGCTCGACGATTGAGTCTTGGGATGTCGTCACTTCTGAAATATGGGCCAGTTGGTACCAAACCGCTCTGCAACAACTGATCGGCGACGAACCGACCGACTTCGTCGGCTGGTCGACAGGCGGCTTCACGTCTCTAGCGATGGGAGTCCATTTTCCGAAGCGAGTTCGCAGTATCCTGAGCATCTCTGGATTCGCGATCGGCGAATGGTTGGGGCTTATCGGGCGATTCCAACGGATGAGCTTAAGCGCGCTCACACGCTGGATGGTACGACTCGGCTTCGGCTCGGTCGGGGGTCAGCGGTGGCTTTTCGATCTGGTGATCGGTTCGGGTGTTGGAGACTTCAAAGCGTTTCGCTCGTCGCCAGTTTACGAAGAGTCCATGCGGGATTGGTTCGCCACCTTTGGTCAGCACGATTCCGTGATCATGGCGGAGTTGTTCCGCAAGATTTCGCGAGTGGACCTGTCGGATTGCATTGGTCGCATCGGTTGCCCCACGCTAATTGCCGGCGGGGACTCGGACCCCTACATTCCTGCGTCTCACACGCGCTGGATTGCCGATCAAGTGCGAGGTGCGGAATTGGTGTTGTGGCCCGGAGCCGGCCATATGTTCTTTGCCGAGCGGACTCAGGAGTATCAGGATCTGCTCGTTCGCTGGTTAAATCGTTCTTAGTTCTGCCATCAGGCGGCATCGCAGCATGAGTAACCTCAATTCGTCCGACCGTTCCCAACGCAATGCGTGCATCATCGGAGCCGGTTCGTCCGGCATCGCCGCCGCGAAAACGTTGCGCGAACGCGGCATTCCCTACGACTGCTTTGAAATGGGGAGCGGCATCGGCGGCATGTGGCGCTACGACAATGACAACGGCCGCAGCTCGGCGTACAAGTCGCTGCACATTAATACGTCGCGTGACACGATGGCCTATTCCGACTTTCCGTTGCCACGCGATTGGGTGCCGTTTCCTGATCACGAGCACGTCCTCAAATACTTCGAAAGTTACGTCGATCATTTCGGCTTTCGCGACACGATCACGTTCCGGACGAAGGTCGAGAAGGTCGTCCCGGCCGGCAATGGCGATTGGGACGTGACAGTCGTTGGTCCCGACGGACAGCCGCGCACGAATCGTTACGGAGCAGTGCTCGTCGCCAACGGACATCACTGGAATCCGCGGATGGTGACGTATCCCGGCGAGTTCCACGGCGAGCAAATGCACTCGCATTACTACCGCACGCCGGATCTCGTCGCCGGCAAGCGTGTGCTGGTGATCGGCTTTGGCAATTCGTCCTGCGACATCGCCTGCGAATCCTCACGCGTCGCCGACACGACATTCATGTCGGTGCGAAGAGGTGCCCACGTCATTCCGAAATACATGTTCGGTTGGGCAATGGACACGATCCTGCCAAGCTGGTTGTGGACCTACCTGCCGTGGTGGGCGATCCGCCCGTTGTTCGCCGCCAGCTTGTGGTGGGCGAGAGGCAAGATGTCGTGGTACGGCCTGCCGGAACCCGAACACAGCGTGCTGCAAGAGCACCCGACGATCTCCGCCGACCTCTTCAATGTGATCGGACACGGTTACCTCAAGATTAAGCCGAACGTTCAAGAGTTGCGCGGCGACAGCGTCCAGTTCGTGGATGGCAGCGTCGAGAAAATCGACCTCATCGTCTGGTGTACCGGCTACAACATCACGTTTCCGTTCTTCGACAACAGCATCATCGATCCGCTCAACAACGAGGTCTCGCTGTACCATCAGGTGGTGCATCCCGATCAACCGGGGCTGTACTTCATCGGACTTGTGCAACCGTGGGGCGCGATCATGCCGCTGGCGGAGGCTCAATCCAAGTGGGTCGCCGACTTGTTGACTGGAACCTCCGGATTGCCGCCTCGCGACACAATGCTCACCGAGATCCAAACGCATCGCTCGAAGATCGCAGCGCGATACACCAAGAGCGACCGACACACGATCCAAGTCGACTTCTACCCGTATCAGCGACAACTGACAAAAGTGGCTCGGCGAGGCCGCAAATGGCCGAAGAAGCCGCTGAACCTAACGTAAATCCAGCCAGCCGGCAGGGTGGCACAACTCCCCTCAAGCTGTTGGTGTAGCATCGGAAACCCTGAAAGCAACTTTCAAAATTAAATCTTCGTCCACCCCGGCGATCGAGTTGATCAATAGTTTCCAATGCCTTCGGCACGCAGGTTGAAGCAAGCTGTGCCACCCAGCACACCCTAATCACCATGCAGCGCATCGCGATCACTGGCAGTTCGGGCTACTACGGCCGCAAGCTCATCGAGCACATCCGCCACGAGTCTCCCGCGACCCAGTTGTTGGGGATCGACGTAGTCCCGCCGAAGGATTCGCAACCGCACGAGTTCTTTAATGCGGACATCCGCAGTCCCGACATCCGCACCGCGCTCGCCAACTTTCAGCCGGACACGATCGTGCACCTGGCGTTCGTCGTGAACCCGATCCGCGACACGAAGCTGATGCACGACATCAACGTCAACGGAACAAAGAACGTCTTCGAGGCAGTACGAGCGATCCGGCCGCAGCGATTCCTGATGGCCTCCAGCGCGACCGCCTACGGAGCTTGGCCGGACAATCCCGTCCCGATCACCGAGGACTGGCCAATCCGAGCTTGCACCGAGTTTCAATACTCCGCCGACAAGTCGACCCTCGAGGGGGAACTCAAATCGCTGCATGATGAACTCCCCGATGTCGCGGTCGCGTGGACTCGTCCGGTCATCATTGGCGGAAAGGGAGTCAGCAACTATCTCAGCCGGTATGTGTTAAACCTCCCCTTCATGGTGCTCCCCGAAGGTCGCGATGTGCAACTGCACTTCGTCCACGAAGACGATTGCGTCGCAGCGACCTGGGCGATCTTGCAAGGCAACGCGCGAGGCCCGTTCAACGTCGGCCCTCCCGATTACCTGCCGCTCACGAAACTCGCGAAGCTGACCAATCGCCGAGCCGTGAGCTTGCCGTACTGGTCGATGAAACTGGCCACGACAATCTGGTGGGGACTTCGCCTGCCGATCTTCGACTTCCCACCTAGCCTCCACCACTTCGCCCGCTATCCGTGGGTCGTGTCACCGGCACGCTTGCAGAACGAACTCGGATTTCAGTTCCGCTACTCGTGCGAAGAAACGCTGCTGGAGATGTGGGCCGAACATCGGCGGAAGAAGGGGAAGTGAAATAACGAGTGACGAATTTGACGACCCTTCGTCATTTGTCATTTGTCATTGCCAGCGTCTCCCGCACCAAATGTCCCATGTGCGGGTGCGACGGTTCCAGATCGACGTGCAATCCCGCCTCACGCAACGCCTCCGAGCATGTCGGGCCGATCGAGCCGACGCGGCAGCGTTGACTCGCCGCCACAAACGACTCCCGCAGTCCGAGTCGCTCGGCGATCTCCAGCACGTTGCGGATTTGTTGGGCGCTGGTGAAGAGCAATACGTCGATCTCCCCTGCGACGGCAGATCGAATCGCCGCTTCGAGCGGAGCGACGTCCGTCGGCAACTCCCAACGATAAACAGGGACTGGAACGACGCTCGCTCCCCGATCAGTCAATGCCGAGTACAACTCGACGCTGGGAAGACCGTACTCCTGAATCGCGAAGGTACCCGCCCTCTGACGGCTGTCCGGCGGAAAACTCAGCCCGCCGTCGATCACGCTCAGCAATTCGCGCCAAGTGTTCGGTTCCGGAGCACGATGGTCGATGCGTACGCCCCACTCGCGTAAGACCGCCGTCGGCTTCGGCCCGCGAACGATCACGCAGCAGCACTGCAAAGCCTCGAAGAATCTCGCACGCGTCAGCTTGGTTTCGACGACTTCGAGCAGTGCCTTTGTGCCGACGCCGGTCATGAAGATCACGACGTCAAAGTCTCCCGCAAGCAGGCGATCGAGAAACTCAAACACGGCCGTGTTGTTTTCAAGCGGCACTTCCCGCAGAGATGCGGCGATTGTGGGAACGCCACCGCTCCGTTCGATCAGCGAGCGCATCTCGGCCTGCTTGCGGCTTTCAAAGCTGCAGACGCGCAGCCTGCGATCGGAAGCCGATTGCAACTCAGAGAAATCTGCCGAAGAAGTCGTCATGCCGTCAAAGATAGTCGGCGCAAAAAAAAACCGCGATGAGAAGGTCGACTGGGGAACGTAGGCGCTCGTCCAGAATCCCTCCGACGCGGAGAAACCCTAGCTACGCCCCCAGCCGACCCACACATCGCGGATCCGCAGCCTCGAAAATGAACCTCATCCCCGCCAAAGCGAATCCCTCCGCGTGGGGGCGCACCTCGCAGAAGACACAACTTCGCCGACGGTCTGTTCAATCCTCGAGACACCGCTTGGCAAACGACGTGCCGTGCTCTGCGTCCCCACGAAACTTCCGAATTCTTCGCGACTTGTGGCCTTTCTCGGCGTCGGACGGCAGTGACGACTGCCACCTCGCGCAGCAGTGGTGTCGAAAGTCGAGGCGGCAAGACACTGATCACAATTCGCCGGCGATGACAGCGGAATACGGCGGCAAGGTCAGCAATCACGCGAACTCGGGACGAAGCTCTTCGCCGAGCGATTGCCGTCTGATGTTTCGGCACTGCGAACTCATCTGCGGTCGGCGCTGCAGGCGATGCTCGAACAACTCGAAACTGACGAACTAAGCGAAAAAACAGCGAAACACAGAGGCACGCAGAACACAACGTTGAGTCACGTCTTCTCTCTGCGTTTCTGTGTTTTATCTTTGACGGCTGCGATTGACGGGACCGGCCATCAGTCGCCAGCAGAACTCAAAGACGCGCTCGCCCTCGCTGGAGCTTCGGGTTACATTAATCAAGGTTTTCACTCCTGAACTCAGGCGGGAACTTCCACGATGCGACGTGATCTTCAGAGACATCGGAATTGCCGAGGAATCTGCCGACTCATTTGCATTGTGATCCTGCTGGTTCACTCGGCCCGTGCGTCCGATCCGTCCGTCGAATCGTTGATCGTTGAGCCCACGGCAATCGTGCTGCACGGCACAAGTCCGCAACAGATCCTTGTCACCTGCAAGCATCGAGATGGCCGGCTGATCGACGTAACTCGCGAAGCGGAGTTTTCAGTCGACGACGCGGCTGTTGCGAGTGCGGCGGGTACGAAGTTACGAGGAACTGGTGACGGCACAACGGTTCTGACCGCGCGATTCGGTGGCCACGAGGCTCGTGTTCCGGTGCGAGTCAAATCAATCGCCGACGTCCCGCCGGTCCATTTCGTCAACGACATTGTGCCGATCCTGTCAAAGCTGGGTTGCAACAGTGGCGGTTGTCACGGCAAGGCTTCGGGGCAGAACGGATTCAAGCTGTCGGTGTTTGGGTTTGATCCCGAGGCGGATCATGCGGCGATCCTGAAAGAAGGACGAGGCCGCCGCGTGCAACCATCGAATCCCGAGCGGAGTTTGATTCTGCTCAAGCCGACCGCGCAGGTGCCGCATGGTGGTGGACGGCGGATGTCGGTCGATTCGCTGGACCATCAATTAATGTTGGAATGGGTCCGGCAAGGGACACCCCTGGGCCGTGACGATGCGCCGCATGTCATCGCGTTGCGAGCGAGTCCCGCAGAACGCGTTATGGGACTGCAATCGTCGCAACAAATCCTCGCGACGGTTGAGTTCTCGGATGGCAGCTTGCGCGATGTGACTCATGCGGCGGCTTACACGAGCAATTCGGGAATCGCCGCCGAGGTCGACGCTCAGGGGCTGGTGCGAACCGGTCGCGTGCCGGGCGAGGCAGCGATCACGGTGCAATACATGGGACAAGTCGGCGTCACGCGAGTGCTGGTTCCTCGACCAGCAGCACTCACGAAGCCGACCGAGTGGCCGGCGAACAACGACGTCGATCGGCTCGTTTGGGCAAAGCTTCAGAAGATGCAAATCGCACCGTCCGGCCTCTCCGACGACTCAACGTACTTGCGGCGACTGTTTCTCGACACGATCGGAACGCTCCCCAAGCCGGACGAAGTGCGAGCCTTTCTCGCGGACACACTCGCCGACAAACGGAGCCGAGCGATCGACGCAGTGCTCGCACGCGACGAGTACGCCGATTACTGGTCGCTGCAATGGGCGGACATCTTGCTGCTGAACCGGGACAAGCTTGGTGATCGCGGCGCGTTTGAGTTTCATCGTTGGCTCCACGAACAGTTCACTCGTAATCGGCCGTACAACGAATGGGTGCGCGAGTTGATCGTCGCGTCCGGCCGATCGGACGAGCACGGGCCCGTCAACTTCTATCGAGCAGTGCGAACACCGGATCAACTCGCCGAATCAGTCAGTCAGGCGTTTCTCGGCGTGCGCGTGCAATGTGCTCAGTGCCATCATCATCCGTTTGAAAAATGGTCGCAGTCGGACTTTTATGGCATGGCCGGGTTCTTCAATGGGCTCGAACGTAAGCCGGTGAAGACAGCTGCGGATGCGAAAGTCGAATTGGTCTATCACGCCGGCTATCGCGAAACCCGGATGCCGCTGACCGACACACTGGTGCCGACACGGCCGCTCGGCGTGGCGGAAGCGTCTCCCGTCCGTTCCGACGCGAGACTCGTCGGCCACGACGACCCGCGCATGCAGCTCGCCGACTGGCTGACTGCTCCAAACAATCCGTGGTTCGCTCGACTCGTGGCGAATCGGTTGTGGAAACATTTTCTCGGTCGAGGACTCGTCGAACCGGAAGACGATCTTCGTTCGACAAACCCTGCGACGAACGAACCGCTGCTCGATTGGCTGACCCAGCAAGTGGTCGAGAACCGTTACGACCTGAAGGCCGTGATGCGGCTAATCCTCAAATCGCGCGTCTACCAATTGACTGCCGATCCCAACGATACGAACCGTGATGACGAGCAAAACTTCTCGCATCACTACATTCGCCGTTTATCGGCCGAAGTCATGCTCGATGCGATCAGCGAAGTCACAGGATCGCCCGAACCGTTCCCCGGCCGCCCGCGCGGCACGCGAGCGATCGAACTGTGGGACAATCGCCTGCCGTCATATTTTCTCGACACATTTGGCCGCTCCGAACGGACCAGCCCCTGCGAATGCGGACGCTCCGGCGAGCCGACGATGGCGCAGGCTCTGCACCTGATGAATGCTCCGGAGGTCTCCTCCAAGGTCGCAAACTCGACCGGTCGTGTCGCACGATTGCTGCGAACTTCGCCACCGATCACCGACGCAGCGATGATTGAGGAACTGACTCTTGTGGCACTCGGTCGACTGCCGACAGAAAAGGAACTGCGCGTCGCTCAAGCCCTGTTTGCGAGCACGACCCGACGCGACGCCGCCGAAGACTACCTCTGGACGTTGCTGAACTCTTACGATTTCCTGTTCGTGCGGTGAGTCGAGAAAAGTGGAGACGTTTCGATGCTCTCAAATTTTTGTGACGGACTGGATCGGCGCGAGTTCGTGCGAGTCGGCACCGTCGGTGGACTGAGTCTCGCGAGTCTGTTGCGAGCTCAAGCGGCGGAGTTGACGCCGAAGCGCGATGTGAACTGCATTTTCATTTTCACGCTCGGAGGAATGCCGCAGCATGACATGTGGGATTTTAAGCCGGACGCACCGGCGGAGATTCGCGGCGACTTTCAAGCGATCCCGACCAATGTGCCCGGAGTGCAACTGACCGATCTGTTGCCGAAGACGGCGCAGGTCATGGACAAGCTGGCGATCCTGCGCGGCATGACGCACGGCGATTCGGACCACGGTCGCGGCTATCACATCATGATGACCGGCATGACGCCGGGGCCGGGGGATTTCAATTCGACGAAGAACAACAACGTGCATCCGTCGATCGGCTCGATGGTCGCGCGAATGGCGTCCGGCGGCGGAGCGTTGCCGCCGTACATCTCAGCCCCGTGCTTTCTGAGGAGCGGCGGCCCGGCGTTCCTCGGGGCGAGCTACGCACCGTTTGTGATCGACGCCGATCCCGCTTCTCCGGAGTTCACCGTCCAAGACATCGTGCTGCCGACCGGCATCACCGATGAGCGCAGCCTCCGCCGGCAAGAAGCTCTGCGAGCGATCAATCGCTTTGAGCGAAAAGTCGCAGACCTCGGCAAGGACGTACAATCGCTCGACACGTTTTATCAGAAGGCGTACAGCCTGATGACATCGGCGAAGGCGAAGGAAGCGTTCGATATCCGCCGTGAAAAGGAATCCCTGCGCAACGACTATGGCATGACGAGCCTCGGCCAGTGTTGCTTGCTTTCGCGACGGCTGGTCGAAGCGGGTTGCCGATTCGTGTCGATCGAGAACGGTCACTGGGACACGCATCGCGAGAACACGAAGAGCCTGCGCGACCTGCTGGTGCCAAGCGTCGATCGCGCGATCCCCGCGCTGCTGCGCGATCTCGAAGCGCGCGGCTTGTTGGATTCGACGCTGGTCGTGATCGCCACCGAGTTCGGTCGCACTCCGCGCATCAACGTGATGGCCGGCCGCGATCACTGGCCAAATGCGTTTTCGATCGTCATGGCGGGGGGAGGCATTAAGGGGGGGAATGTCATCGGAGCGACGGATAAGATCGGAGCCGCCGTAACCGACCGGCCGGTCACGCCACCCGATATGGCCGCAACGATCCTGTCGATGCTTGGCATTGATCCCGACACCGTGCTGCACACGCCACTGGGCCGACCGGTTCCGCTCGCGCTCGGAGGAAAGCCGGTGACGGAGTTGATTTGAGGTTGTGTAAAAACGGTATCACGGCTGACGGCAATCGTTTTTTGAACGGGAGCAGAACGATGAATCTGAGCCGAGTTCTGTGGACTTCAGGTTTGACGCTGGCCGTCATCCTGTCGGCTCAGTCGTCGTTCGCGCAGGCCGTTCCGTCGAAGGAACCATCGAGCACGCACATCTTCCCGGCAGGTGGTCGGCGCGGAACGGCCGTGCCGGTTCGCATCGGGACGGAAGCCATGCCGCCCGGCGCGAACCTGCGATTGTGGGGCGACGGTGTTCGTGCAGCAGAGTCGCTCGGCGAGCGAGTGAAGCCGCGCTACGAACCTTCGGCTCGACGGCCGCCGCGCGACGCGGATGCGGTCGGGGCGAACATGAGTTATCCAACCGAGTGGGCATCAGAGTTCAACATCGCGGCCGATGCGCCTCTCGGCACGGCAGCTTGGCGAGTCACCTGTGGTTGGGGTGGAACGCGCGTGCGACCGTTTCTGATCGGCGACTTGCCGGAGTTCCTTGAGACGGAATCGAACTCGACGGCTGAGCGGGCGGAGCGGGTCAATCTGCCAGTGACAATCAACGGGCAAATCGCTGGTGAGCGGGACATTGACTGTTTTGTGTTCTCGGCCACATCGGGACAACTGGTCATCGCGGATCTATTCGCCGCGCGGATTGGTTCGCCGCTGGATCCGGTGGTCGAGTTGTTTGCGGCCGACGGCCGAAAGGTCCGTGCGGAAGTGAGCCGCGTTGCCGATGACAACCGGCTTTCGTTTCGCATTCCGGGGGCGGGAGATTACGTCCTGCAAATCGCGAACGTCAGCTTTCGCGGTGGGCCGGAGTTCGTTTATCGCGTGACGTTGTCCGATGCGGAGCAGGCTGAGAAAAACCAACTCGCAGACCGGACGACTACGTCCGGTCATGCTTTGAGCTCGGACGCGGGCATCCGCACTACGGAACGATTGACTCCAACAGAAGTCCTCAGGTTACCCGCCGCGATTCAAGGCCATTTCCTCAAAGCAGACAGCGAAGACTCATTCCGCATCCTGGCCAAGAAAGACGAGTTCATTGCCATCGAGTGCCGCCCGGCGTCACTGTCGTCAATCGCGATGCCAATCAGCGTTCTTGAAGATGCCACCGGTCGCGCACTGGCGAAAGCCTCCGGCGCCGAGTCGGTGGATCGTGCGTGCTTGATCGAATGGAAAGCTCCTGCCGATGGCGAGTATCGGCTGCGTGTGCGCGACCTGCAGCACGGGACTCGTGGTGGCCCGGAGTTCGCCTATCGCTTGTCGGTTCGCCAGGCCCAGCCAGATTTCCAACTGAGCCTCTCGCCCGATTACGTCAACGTGACTCAAGGGAACCGCACGGATCTCGACGTTACTGCCAAGCGCTTCGGCGGCTTCACGGGACCGATTGATCTTTCGATCACCGGACTGCCGGAAGGGGTGACGTTCGAACCGCCGCGCATCGCCGACAACCAGACGAGCCTCAAGCTGGTGCTCAAAGCGATCGACGACACTCGGCCAACCGACGCGACACTGCGCCTCATCGGCAATGCGATGATCGCCAATCAACCGGTCGAACACGCTGCGAGCGTGGCGAGTCTTGCGGAGGCCGCGACCGCGAACAGCGTGCAGCTGACCGTGCAGCACAAGCCAATCTTCAAGCTGACTTGCAACGAGGCATACCAGTACGGACATCGCGGCACGATCTATCCCTACGCCATGCAGATCGAACGACTCGGCGGATTCGATGGCGAGATCCATGTGCAACTCTGCGAGCGACAGGTGCAAGATCTCGACGGCATCGAAGTGGTCGAGACGCTGATCCCGCCGGGAGTCACCGAATTCAAAAACTTGGTCTATTTGCCGGAGACGATGCACGCCAGCGTGCAGCATCACTGCCGGCCGTACTCGCAAGTTTGGGCGACCTTCACCGACAAATGGGGACAGCGGCAGTCGATGCTCTCGATCTGCGATAAACGCAACATGATCCGCACGATGCCGACCGTCGTGAAACTCAAGTCACTCGACGAACATGTCACCGCGCGACCAGGCACGACGGTACGCTGCCAACTGGTCTTGGATCGCACGCCAAACTTTGACGGCGCGATGGTGATTGAATTGATTGAACCGCCCGCTCGCACCGGCTTCATGGCCGAGCGTGTACGAATCGAGGCGGGGCAAACTCGCACCGAGATGGTCATTCGCATCGACGATTCTGCGAACTGTCTGCCAGACTTGTCGTTGAGATTCCGCGCGGTCGGGCAACTGCGGGAAGACGTGACGGTCATCTCTGAAGCCGCGATCCCCGTTCGGCTCGAACCGTGATCTCACGATCATCTCTTCGATTTTGCATCTGGAGCGAGTTGAGTCTTCAACCATCCGGCACGATCGGTGGTGATGCCATCCACTCCGAGTTCCACAAACTTTCGGGCGATGACCACGTCGTTGACCGTCCAGATGAAAAGCTTGAGTCCGGCCCGCTTTACCGGTTCCACATATTCGGATGTCGGAGGAATTGACAGGTCGAGACCGTCCGCATGAATCGCCTTCGCTTTGGCAATAAGCTCCTCGACCGTTGGAGCCAGCGTGCCGGTCGTCTTGTTCTTCTTGACCGACACGATCCAGTACGCCGGATGCCGCGGCAACTCGCGTTTGGCCTCGGCGAGCGACTCGGAGTCAAAGCTGATGATCACGAGTTGATCCGGCCGTTTGCCGCTGGATTCGACCACCTTCACCAGCGCCGGGACAGCTTCGGGACCGGTCTTCAGCTCGATGAAGCAGCGTCCATGTTCAGGAATCGTCGCGAGTGCTTCGGCAAGCGTTGGCAATTTCTCACCGGCGAATCGCTTTCCCTTCCAGCTGCCGGCATCAAGCGTTCGCAACTCGGCGAGCGTGCTGTTCTTGATCGCCTTATCGACACCGGTGGTCTTCTTCGTGTTCGCATCATGACAAACGATGAGCTCTCCGTCTTTCGTCCGATGCACGTCGAGCTCAATCGTCGAAACCTTCCGCTCCCAGGCCAAGCGAAACGCCGCTAGAGTGTTTTCCGGTGCGTCGTACGATTCGCCCCGATGAGCGATGAATTCGATGTTCGAAGGGGCGGGAAGGCTGAGCAGGAGGACAGCAAGGATCGCATTCATGGGTAGATTCCGGTGGCGAGAAAATCGTACGGTGGGTCGAGCCCCGTGAGACCCACCAAAACGCGTGTCGATCGTCCATCGTGGTGGGTCTCACGATGTTCGGCCCGCCCTACTGGAGCTCGCTGAGTTTCACTCGCTGTTGTAACACGCCTCCGCCGGCTTCATCGCGGACTTGCAGGCGGAGCAGTGAGAACGGCTGCGACCAGTCGATGTCGATCAGGCCGAAGTTGGTGTCGAAATACGTCAGGCCGACGCGGTACGAATTGATTTCGTTGGCGAAACGGACTTTGGCTTTCGTGAAATTCCCGCTCGGCACGTTGAGGCTGCTGGAAGTGACTTCGTGAATGGGATAGCCAATGCCGGCCGCGTCGCGAGCCAACCGCATGATCTCGGCGAGGTGCCGATCTCCGCTGATGACGACGATCACCGCCGCACACACGGCAAACTCCAGCAAACTTTTCAAAGCGTTCATGCGTTACCTTCCGCAGCAGAATCCCCCGGCACACGCGAGCGTCCGGTACGTTCCGAATGTCGATGATCAGTCGTGCTTTGTCACGGTGATGAATTTGAGTGAATCCCATCAGCCGGAGGGGGCTAGCCCGCGGTTCGAGCCGGACGCGAGCATGTTCCGGCAGATGGGTCGAATCCGAAAACGAACTTGTAACGCGGCTGTAGTTCCAATTTCGAGCAGGCGACAGATGACCTTACCCCGAAGTGGTTCCGTCATCGAAGTTTTTCGGCTGACGTGACCCTTTCAGAGCAGAGCAGGCACCTTCACTCAACCCATAATTAGGCCGCGCGCCATGCGATCAGAGTTAGGCAGCCCACCGTCCAACACGCGATCGAACTCTGGCCTTTTCGCAGCCCGCATGATTGACGCCCCGCATTTTTGCAGGCATTCTGACCACCACCCGAATTGACCAGCAACCAATCGGCGGCCGAGTTAGGCTGCGTGCTGCTCAATTAGCTGTTCAGGTGGGAAGGAGAATAACAAATGAAACCGATAGCGTGGCTATGTTTGCTTGGCATGGTAACTGGAGCGTGCGGAACAGATGAGAAGAACGATTTTAAGGCTAGAGAAAACTATCTTCGGAAGAACATTGACGCGATTTCAAAGGAGAACTTTCCGGACAATCAGGAGGATACGTATATGATTCTTGGCTTCTCGCACAAGGCAAACCAAACATACGTTGAGGTTGAACCACACTCGAAAGACGTCGGGTACGACAGATACAAATACTTGATGGACTACTCCGGGGAAGAGGCCCCGACGTGTGTAGCCGTGTACTGTTGGGAGAGAGGGAAATACTCGCTTCTTTGCAACGCACAAGGCTGGGAGAAGAAGGTTCCGTATACCCCCGATTAGAGCCCGCAACCATGCCTTGAACCGTGCGGTCAAGACAGGCGTTCATCATGTTTAGCAAAATGGATATGAAGAAATTCGTTTTATCCGATATGCTTCTCCACCATGAGATACCGCTCGCCGCATCGTCTGGGGTGTTGCCGCACCGATCATCCGGGGATCGGTCGGCGTGAATTGCTGCAGGTTGGGTCGCTGAGTTTGCTCGGCACGGGACTCGCCGATTTGCTGCGGCTGGAGACTCACGCTCAATCGAGTCACACGAAGGCCCGCGCGAAGTCCGTTGTGTTCATTTTTCAATCCGGTGGTCCTTCGACCCAGGAGACGTTCGATCCAAAACCGGAAGCTCCCGACATGATTCGGGGTGAGTATGGCGTCACGCAAACGAAGCTGCCGGGGATCAACTTCTGCGAGTACTTGCCAAAGCTCGCGGCACGAAACGATAAATTCTCGATCGTGCGGACAATGCATCATGTCGCGCATCCGCAGTTTCGCAACGAGCATCTCAGTTGCATGTACCTCCTGCACACCGGCTCGACCGAGATGCCCGCCGGTGACACGAATGCCACGATCGGTCAGCCGCGCGAGGGACGCATCGAATGGCCTTCCTTCGGTTCGATGATCGCGTACGCCGCGCCACCCGTAGGCGAGCCACTCCGTGACTCGAAATCCGACGCAAGCGGACCGCGTGCGCCACAGGCCGGCTGGCCCGCCGTCGTCGAAATTCCACGCGTCAGCTTGATGAACTATCCTGGCCGAGGCGCGGGGTTGCTTGGCCCGAAGTACGAACATTGGAAAGTCGATCTGGCACCGGTTTGCAAAGCTCCCGACGCTGCGGGTTCGTGTCCGAATTGCTTCAGTCACGACGACCCGAACGATCCTGAACGGGCGGCCGGAAAAGGTCCGAAAGCCTGGTGGGACAATTCGAGCTGCCGCGATGCCTCGTTCCACCTGCCGAATCTTGGAGTCGGCGGCGTGTCGCTGCCGCAGATCGAGAGTCGCACCGAGTTGCTCGCGCGGTTCGACACGCTGCGACGAAAGCTCGATGTGTCGGATCGAGCGGGACGGCTCGAAGCGTGGGACGAATATCGTCGGCAGGCCATGCAACTGCTCATCACCAGCCGGCCAGGAAAGCAGAACCCGTTCGATCTGACTCAGGAGCCGGACAACATCCGCGATCAGTACGGTCGCGAAGAATGGGGCCAAGGTTTCTTGGTCGCACGGCGATTGATCGAAGCGGGCGTGCGGATGGTGCAGATCAACCTGCGCGGCTGGGACACTCATCAAAATGCGTTTCGCGATTTGAAAGGGAAGCTGCTGCCGTCGATCGACCACTGCCTCAGCGGATTCCTCGACGATCTCGCAACGCGCGGGCTGCTCGATGAAACGCTGGTCGTGATGTGCGGCGAGATGGGCCGCACGCCGCGCATCTCGCCGATCACTCCCGGCGGCAAGAATGCCAGCGGCGAAATCTTCACTCCCGGCCGCCATCACTGGGGCGATGTCTTCCCCTGCTTCTTCGCCGGCGGCGGAGTCCGCGGCGGCCAAGTCATCGGCCAAACCGATGCCCACGCTGGCCTGCCGATCAGCGAAGCGTTCACCCCCAGCGATCTCGCCGCCACGATCTTTCATCTGCTCGGCATCGACACGAACGCCGAATTCCACGACTCGCGCGACCGACCCTATCGCGTCTTTCTCGGCGATCCGATCCGGCCGTTAGTGGGCTGAGTCAAAGTCGCCGTCATCGAGACGGCGTCATTACCCTAACACCTTCATCACGACCTCGCCCGCCACATCGGTCAGCCGGTGGTCGCGGCCTTGGTGGCGGAAGGTGAGCTTCGTGTGATCAAGGCCAAGCGCGTGCAGGATCGTGGCTTGCAGGTCGTGGACGTGTATGGGGTCGGAGATCGGGTGATAGCCGAGGTCGTCGGTTTCGCCGATGACCTGGCCGCCACGGACTCCGCCTCCAGCGAGCAGCATCGTGAAGGCGAACGGGTGATGGTCGCGCCCTTCGCGGCCGGGGTTGATGCCTCGGCGGACTTCGTTCATCGGCGTGCGGCCGAACTCGCCGCCCCAGATCACCAGCGTGTCGTCGAGCAACCCGCGACGCTTCAAATCGTGAATCAACGCGGCGGCGGGGCGGTCGGTCTTGTCGGTGTTCTCTTTCAGCTTGCGGTTGAGGTCCGAGTGATCGTCCCAGGTGTAGTGATACAACTGCACGAAGCGGACGCCTCGCTCGACCATGCGCCGAGCCAGCAGGCAATTCCGCGCGAACGTGTCGGTCTTCTCGTCGCCGATGCCGTATTCGGTCAGCGTGTGCGGCGACTCTTGCGTGAAGTCGAGCAACTCCGGCGCGGCGGCCTGCATTCGAAACGCCAGCTCGTAGCTTTCGATCCGCGTGGCGATCTCCGGATCGGGCTGCTGTTGCTGACGCAGCCGATTGAGATCGTTGATCGCATCGAGCCGTTGCCGCTGTTGCTGCCGAGTGACTCCAGCGGGATTCGCGAGATGCAGAATCGGATCCCCCTGACTGCGAAACGTCACGCCGCGATGCGTCGCCGGCAGGAAGGCACTGTCCCACAGCGCGGTCCCGGCGATGTCCCCCGGTCCGTTGTTTGATAGCAGCACGGTGAAGCTCGGCAAGTTCCGCGACTCGCAGCCCAGGCCGTAGGTGATCCACGACCCCATGCTCGGCATCCCGAATCGAGGCACCCCGCACTGCATCTGAAGCTGCGCCGGATCGTGATTCGGCACGTCAGTCTTCAGCGTGCGAATCATGCAGAGGTCGTCGGCACACGTCGCCAGATGCGGCAGGTAATCCGAGAAGTCCATCCCGCACTCACCATGCTTCGTGAACTTGCGCGGCGACGCCCACACCCGCGCGCTCCCTTTGATCAGCGAATCGCTTAACCCTTCCAGAAACGACGCCGGCACCGGTTGGCCGTGCAGCTTCTGCATGACCGGCTTCGGCGAAAAGAGGTCAAACTGACTCGGAGCTCCGGCCATGAAGAGGAAGATGACATTCTTGGCTCGCGCCTCAATCATCGGCGGCTTTCCAGCCAGAGAATTGCCGGTCGAATTCGCCGGTTCCCCCGCCGATTCGCCGCTCAGCAATTGAGCCAACGCCATCGAACCAAGGCCGCACGTTGACCGAGTCAGGAACGTGCGACGCTGAAGCTGGCGAAAGGAATGCAAGTTATTCATCTCGGCTGCTCCGAACTACCAACTGGAACACTAATCTCCGCTGATCTCCACTAATCATGATCTGCGTTTGGGCTCTGACGGACTTCGGCGTCGGTGCTCCCTCCAAGGTCATCTTTTAAGGGCCGCAAACAGACAAAAGCCATGGCCGGCGCAGATCAAAGATAACCCTCCAAAACCGAAAGCCATCAACGCACGGTTTCCACTACGGGGCGCCGCCAGCACGCCAAAGCCTACGGTGCCAATGAGCATCGAAAGGGTACGTTGTATTGGGTCGTGCTAATCACGATTTGGTAAGTCAGGCGGCATGGTCTGATCCTCTCTGAGTGTCGCGAATCGAACTAAGGTCGAATCCTGCTCTCCATTTGCCTCATTGGCAGCAATTATCGCGGACAGTTTTCCATATCCTCTTCAATCCCGTGTGATGAACTCATGCAGGTTGAGCAGCACGCTGACCAAATTGGTCCACGCGGTTAGATCATCTTGATTCGCGTCTCGTTGGTCTTTGAGGTACTGCTGAAGCCGTGCGATCTCGGCTTCGGAATTGTTTCGGCCGAAGCAGAGCTTCCAGGCGAATCGCAGCCGGCCTTGGTCGGTCGCTCCACCCTCTTGCTGGATTCGCGAGGCGAGCGACGCGGCCATCTCGCCGAAGACCGGGTCGTTGAGCAGCGTGAGGGCTTGCAGCGGCGTGTTCGAGCGATCGCGCCGCGTGCAGACATCGACCGGCGTCGGAGCATCAAACGTGATCGCCTGCGCGAACGGCGACGTCCGCAAGATGAATGTGTAAAGACCGCGTCGATACCGGTCGGCTCCGTCGCTGACTTTCCACGAGTTGCTGCCGAACGCCTCCATCGTGACTCGTTCATGCTGCGGCGGGAAGACGCTCGGCCCACCGAGATTACGGCTCAGCAATCCACTCACCGCCAACGCCGCATCGCGTACGGTCTCGGCCGGAACTCGCAAACTGTTCTGCCGCGAAAGCAGCACGTTGTTCGGATCGCGCGTCGCGAGTTCCTCGCGCGGCCGCGACGACTGCCGGTACGTCGCCGAAGTCACGATTAGTCGGTGCATGCGCTTGAGGCCCCACCTCGATCTCAAGAATTCGTCCGCGAGCCAATCGAGCAACTCCGGATGCGAAGGCCGATCGCCGCGCGTGCCGAAGTCGTCGGAGGTCGCGACGATGCCTCGACCGAAGAATTCCTGCCACGCTCGGTTGACGGTGACTCGTGCGGTCAGCGGGTTATCGGGCGAGACGAGCCAACGCGCGAGCGCGAGTCGTGGTGCGTCGCCCAACGCAGCCCTGTCGCTCCGCGATAGGAAAGCCGAACGGGAATCGACGTCGTTCGTGTGATCAACGGGTAATGCTCCCACAACGTCCTTTGTACGCTCGGGCTTCGTCTCTCGGAGCGAGACGGCTACGTTAAGCCACTTCGGCATCCCCGGCGACACATCCGTGCCGCGGCCTCGGAAGTCACCACGTTCGTGAATGTAGGTCTGACGCGGAACAAACGCCGCCTGCATAATCGGTGCTCGCGTTGGGAACGCGGCGCCGAGCTCTTTCTTCAACGCGACGAGCTTCTGTTGCAGTTCGGGCAACTTCAGTTCAGCAAACTTTTTCGGATCAACGATCGAACCGTGCGACAAGAAATAATCGAGCCAGTCGTCTTGTTGGCGCTGCGTTCGTTTCTCCCACGGAAGACGCACGATCTCGCAGCCTTCGAGTTGCCCTTCGCCCAAGTGGCCTCCCCAGATCAGGCCGAGGACTTCCCACTGCCGATCCCAAACATGGTCTTCGCCGGGACGAGCCGCAGCGTGCAGAGCCTTCGCCTCCCACTGCTTTTGCAATTCGGTCAGCCCCGCTCGAAACGGGTCGATGATCTCGCGACGCCGCCGTTCGTACTCCGGCCGTGAGCGTTGATAACCGGCGACTTCGTCCGGCAGCGGTGCGTCGATGTTGACCTCATCGGCGTCATCGAAGAAGGCGTACAGCCGAAAGAACTCGGCCTGAGTCAGCGGGTCGTACTTGTGGTCGTGACACCGCGCACAGCCGACCGTCAGCCCAAGCCAAATCGTGCCGACCATCGACGTGCGATCCACGATCTGCGCGACGCGGAACTCTTCGAGGTCCGCTCCGCCTTCGCGATTGCTGAGCGTCTGCCGCAAGAAGCCCGTGCCAAGGATGCAGTCGAGCGTGTCGCGATCCGAATCACTCATACCAGCACGACGCGCAAGCGAGTGGTCGTCGTCGCGTGTTGACCGCAACCGCTCGCTTGCGCGTCGGGCCAGTGTGTCGGCATACCCATCTCGAACCATCAGATCCCCCGCGATCTGTCGCAACGTAAACTCGTCAAACGGCAAATTGTCGTTGAGCATTCGCGTGACCCAATCGCGATAGCGCCAGGCGACGGGACGTAACTGATCGGTCAGATGCCCGTCGCTGTCTCCGTAATGGCACAGATCAAGCCACTTCCTCGCCCAGTGCTCGCCGTAATGCGGCGACGCCAGCAGCCGATCGACCAATCGCTCGTAAGCGTCCGGCTGTTCGTCGTCGAGGAACTCCGCGACCTCCTCCGGCGTCGGCGGCAGTCCGATGAGGTCGAGCGTGACTCGTCGCATCAACGTGACTCGATCCGCCTGCGGTGACGGCGCGATGTTCTCCCTCTCCAACCGCGCGAGCACGAACGAGTCGCTGACATTTTGCAACCAAGCGGATTGCCGAACTCGCGGCGGAGTCGGGCGAGTGATCTTGCGGAACGACCAATATTGTTCATCGGCGGTTGCAGGTGTTGTCGTAATCGCAAAAAGGACCGACGCAATCAAAAGCGTTCGCCTCATCACACGGAACATGATGGCGGCGGAACCGGCATATCTCCGCGCGACGAGCCAAACCTTGTTCGGGATCCAATGCTCAGAACAATCCGTACTCATCGTGCCGGACTCCTACACTACAGCTTCGCATAATGTCCTTCGTCACTTTCCCCAACCAAGCCGTCGGCCCTTCTTCCCCGAGGCACCCGCGATATTACTCGAACGGCACGATCGAGCGAACTATCGCATCGAATCTCTCGCGTTGCTTTGCACGCTCTTTGCTGATGAGCGGTGCTTCAAAGACTCGTCGTGTTCTAACCTGTCGCCTTTTGACTTTAAATGCGGCCCAGAGTGGCACGAAACTCCGAATGAGGACGAAGACAAGCAGCGCAGAGGAAACACTGAGCGACACGAGACACCGGACCGACCTTTGCCGCAAATCTACTTTGCCGTCCCTTCGTCCCCTCTTGCTTTTTTGCTAAAAACCAACGCGTCTTACTGCTCCATTCAATTCTTCCCATCAAGGCACGACGGAGAGACACTGATGAAACTTGGCATCGTGACGTACATGTGGGGCGCGGACTGGGATTTGCCGACGCTTATCAAGAATTGCGAGGCCACCGGCTTTGAAGGAGTCGAACTTCGGAGCACGCACAAGCACGGCGTCGAACCGTCACTGTCGAAAGAGCAGCGGGCCGAAGTTCGCAAGCGGTTTGCGGACTCGAAGGTGACCTGTGTCGGCCCCGGTTCGGCGTGCGAGTATCACAGCGTCGATCACGGCGTATTGCAGCGGAACATCGACCTCACAAAAGAGTTCGTGCTACTTTCCAAAGATATCGGCGGCAGCGGCGTGAAGGTTCGGCCCAACGGCTTCAACAAGGGAGAAGACGAAAAGAAAACCATCGAGCGAATGGGTCTGGCTCTGCGCGAATGCGGGAAGTTCGCGGCCGATCACGGGCAGGAGATTCGAGTCGAAGTCCACGGCAATGGAACTCAGAAACCAGCGGTGATGCGTGACATCCTGAAAGTCGCCGAGCATCCGCAAGTCGTCGCCTGCTGGAACTCAAACCCCGGCGAGACCGTGAACGGCTCGGTCAAGCAAAGCTTTGACTTGCTCAAGGACAAGCTCGGCTCGACGACGCACATCCATGATCTTTACGACCCAGACTATCCGTACCGCGAACTGTTCGGGTTGCTTAAGAGCGTTGGCTACAAAGGCTGGTGTCTGTCCGAAAGCCCAGCCACGACCGACACCGTCCGAGTCATGCGCTACTACCGGGCACTATTCGATGAGTTAATGAACTAGTCTGCTCAGCACGATGGGCCACCGAGTGGTCCAGGCCAACACTACTCGCTGGCGGTTCGCGTCAGAGCCTGTTCAGCATCCGTGTCCGTTTTCGCCACCTTCGCTAAAACGTCGGTAAACCTGCCCCACGTTTTGACGAACCTGGCTACAAACAATCATCAAGCGTGAAGGAAATGACATGAAGCGTGCTTGCTGGTTTCTGGGAATCTCTCTGCTGTTGCCATTTTTTGGTTCGGCTCGCGCCGCCGATGATCCGACCAAGCCGGTGGACTACGAATGGGTCAAGATCACGTTGAATGCGGCGTTCGCTCCGCGAGACGGCGCAGGGGCGTTGTCGTTTCAAGGCAAGATGTGGTTCATCGGCGGATGGAATCCGGGAGCGGCGACACGCAGCTTCTTTCCGCGGATCTGCAACAACGAAGTCTGGAGTTCCAAAGACGGAGCGGAATGGATTCTCGAAAAACCAAACACGTTCAAAGACCGCTCTTTCGATGCCAAAGCCGATTGGGAAGGACGGCACACAGCGGGCTATGCCGTCTACCGAGACAAGCTGTGGATCCTTGGTGGCGACTGCAATCAGGGAAATTATCAGCCCGACGTGTGGAACACGGCGGACGGCAAGAACTGGAAGCTGATCAACCCCTCGACACCGTGGGGTCAGCGAGCGTTGCATTACACGGTCGTCCATGCCGACAAGATTTGGGTCATGGGGGGGCAGACGATGCCCGCCTTTGCGAAGTCCGACGAAGCGTTTTATCGCGACGTTTGGACGACGACTGATGGCGTTGAGTGGGCTTCCGTGAAACCACAGGAGCCGTACTGGTCGGCTCGCGGCATGATCGGCGGCAGCGCGGTTCACAAGGGGCGCATCTGGATTCTCGGCGGCGGGACATACGACACTCCCAAGACGCCGACTCGGCAATACCTGAACGACGTCTGGAGTTCGGCGGATGGAGTGCAATGGAAAAGGCATATCGAGGCCGCTCCTTGGGTACCGCGGCAGTACCACGATGTCGCCGCGTGGGACGACCGCTTGTGGGTCTTTGAAGGTTACGCCAAAGGGAACCGCAACGACGCCTGGTACTCGGCCGACGGCGAGCACTGGTTCGAGGTGCCGAACACTCCCTGGAAGCCGCGTCACGCCGCCAGCGTGTTCGTCCACAACGGTTCACTGTGGATGGTCGCCGGCAACAACATGGAATCGGACGTCTGGCGACTGAAACGCAAGTAGTCCCGCGGCACTCAGCGCTCCGCATTAACGCCCTTGGATTCAAGCGTGGTTCTACAAGGCATTCGGTACGACGGCGACGCATTCGATCTCAAACTTCAGCGACGGTGGCAAACAATTCGTGACCGTCGTGCGTGCGGGAAACGGCGTGCGAAAATACTCGCGATAAAGGCGATTGAACGCCGGCAGATCGGCATCCTCGCGCACGTAGTTGCGAGTCTGCACCACGTGATTCAGCCCGCAACCCGCGGCCTTGAGTACCTGAGCCAAGTTGTCCAGCGACCGGCGGAATTCCCCCTCGAACGAGTCGCACACGATCTGGCCAGCCGCATCAACAGAAGCTTGACCGGAAACAAAAACCAGATCGCCAACCCGCACGCACGGGCTGAACGGCAGGTGCGATGTCGGAGTCTCTGGATCGCACGGATAAGTGACGATGGGAGGCATGGTGAGTCTCAAGAGCCTGACGGATTGACGGTCGAACCGCCGGTTGCCTGAGGTTCGGTCGCCGGCCGTTCGATGATCGGTTGCTGCGAGGCGGCGACGCCGACCAGCGGCAATGGCTCCGACTTTGGTGGCGGACCGGGGATGTAAACCTGATCGAGAGATGTCCCGTCATCGATCTGGCGTAGCAGAAAGTAGATCACCGTCGTCGCAGACCAGAAGTAGCTTCCAAGCACCGCCAATTGCAGTACCTTCAAAAAATCTGCCCAGACTTCCAGGGAAGTCTCGCCGCGAACACCAACGCTCCACTCAGCAAGTTGAAATGTCAGACTGAACAGCCAATCGACGAAAGCCGAGGTCAGCAGTCCGACTCCAAACGCGACTCCCACTATGAAAAGAAAGTACCACACTCGATTCACCACATACCCGAAGGCTCGACTCAACCCATCGAAACCATCGCTCCCCTCAATGCTGATAGCTGCCACCATCAACGGCCAACTGGCCACAAGCACGAGCAACAGCAACGCCATCACCAAGCTGGCCAACGTCGGCAGCCAACCCATGACGAGCAACACGCCACCCTGCCCTCCGGCACACCAGACATCTGCTTTCCCCACGATTAGGCCCGCCACCGACAACGCGAATGCCCCCAGAAACGGCAGCAGCGGCGCGTAGAGGAAACTCTGCCAAAGTCGGCTCGTGAATCGCACCGCCTGCAACGGCGAAACCGATTCGTCGCGAGCGAATCGCACGGCATGCATCCGCACAATCGCTCCGCCGAAAATTCCCCAAACAAGCAAACTCCAAAGAAGGTCGGTCCAGTGCGTTGCCACCGTCGACCAACTGCTGGCCGTTGCTGGAGTCGGCTGGAAAAACAACTCGGCTCCGGGACGACCGACGGAGATCCACGGCCATGCCAACCACCAGTGATCGAACCCGCGCTTCAGGTTCAAATCGAAAGGAGGCGACACGAGCGGCGTTGAATTCAGCACTTCCCAAAACGACGAACTTGCTCCGTAACCCGAATGAAACGGCAGCCGATGGATCGCCATCTGGCCCACTGAAAACAGGGCAACGGCCGCCATCGCCAGCAGCAGCACCCGAATCCGCAACGCCAATTGAGCAGCCCGCAACAAATGCAGCCACGGAAGCACGCTGTGCCAGCGAATGGTGTCCACCGCAATGTGCTTGTCAGTCATCGTCGCCTCCTGCGAACGGCATTGATCGGGAATTCGATGAGAATGATAGCTGGCCAATGACAAATGACGAAGTACCCAATGACCAAAGAATCATGCAGCTCAAATGACGAATTGGACCAATCGCCAAACGCTGCAAGCCCGGGCGTTCGTCATTGAGATTTCCTTTGTCATTGGGTGCTTCGTCATTCGTCATTGATCTCCCTATACTTAGCCCGTTTGAAACCCCAAGCCCCACGGAGTTGCCTCATGGATTTGCTCAGCACTTTGCCCGGTTCGTTGATGGAAGGATTCTTTCCCGCCGGCTGGGACTTGGCCAAAATTGACAAATGCGTCGACGACAACCCGGCGAACATCACCGTTCGGCAGAAGACCTGGCACCGCCTGTTTGAACCGATCCCGTGCGCGAGTATCGCCGATTTTGACATGATGCTGGGACACGAGATCGCGATGACGATCAAAAAAGCTCGCGACGCGAACGAAGAGGCGTTGCTGATCCTGCCTGTCGGCCCGATGGGGATGTATCGCTGGGCCGTCTATTTTCTGACTGAGTGGAATATCTCGTGCAGCCACGTTTACGGTTTCAATATGGATGAGTGGTCCGACGCCGCAGGTAACACGTTGCCACCGGAGAATCCCGGTGCGTTTCAGTTCTCGATGGAGAAGGCGTTCTACGGACCGCTGGGAAAGCTGTCGCCACCGAAAAGCCAACGGTATTTCGCCACCAAGAAAATGCTGCCGACCTACGCTGCTCGGATCAAAGAACTCCGCGCGAATGGAGCTAAGCTGACGGTCATCTTCGGCATCGGCCGCGTCTGTCACATCGCCTTCTGGGAACCCCACTTCGCCTCGGAGTTCTCGTCGGAGGCCGAGTGGAAAAAACAGACACATCGCCTGGGAGCAAAGCTGCATCCGCTGACGGTCGAACAAAACGCGCTCACCAGTTTCAAGAGCCGCACGACGCTGGTTCCGGCCTACGCCAACACGATCGGCCCCGGCCTGTTCCTCGGAGCCGACAAGATCATCGGCGGCGCGGATGGCTCGTTCGGGCGCGGAATGATGTGGCAAGGACTCAGCCTGTGGATGACGCTGCGACATGCTCCAACCTCGTGGATTCCATCGACGTACATGCCAACGCAACCTGGCCGACTGTTTTTCCTGAAAGAAATCGCTGGCCCGCTCGTCGCCGACTGCAACTAGCTTTTGGAGTGCGGCGATTCATCGCCGCTTTGGATTCTCTTTACCTCCGACACCTTTTGAGTTGACATCGTCCTTACCGCGACCGTCAGGGAGCGGCCTCAAGCCTCGACGTCGGCCGCACCTTAACGGTCGCGGCACGCAGAACTCAGGAGCCATCATGGCCACATCACGCAACTACTCGCCGTATCAAGAAAAAATCATCAAGCGGTTCTACGACAACCGCGACACGATCGACCAAACGCGGTTGAGCGATCTCGCCGCCGAGCTGTACCTCGCCGAAGGCAAGAAACGCGAGCGTCTGTGGAAGCAAGCGGGCGAAGTCATGGAACGGCTCGGCGTGCCGCAGTCGCGACTCGATCACGTCCTGAAATCCGCCGACCCCGCGATCCTGGCCGAGGTCGTCCAAGACGTGCTCAACGGCCACATTCAGCCGCCGCCGAAGAAGAAGCCGGGAGAACGACCCGGCTCCGAAAAGTAATCAGGCACGCAGAGTCGGGTCGCAAAGAACTCCCACCACCGCCCTGGCCGCCGCCGGTTGTGCGAGCGTTCGGAGGTTCTGGCGAAGACGTTTTCGTGACGAGGAATCTCTCAAGAGTTGGACGAGACCGCCTCGCAAAGAGTCAGCGACGGGCGAGGAGGGTTCGACGATAAGGGCAGCCGAGTGGTCGACAAACAGGCGCGCGTTGAGGCGCTGATGGTCGTGAGCCGAAGTCGGGAGCGGAACCAGGAGGGGCGGCAGACCCGCGCACGCGAGTTCGGCCAGCGTGGTGGCTCCCGCTCGCGAGACGACGCAGGTCGCGCGGCGGTATTGCTCGGCCATGTCGCGAAAGAAGGGTTGCACGTCGGCCGGCAGCGACAACGCGGCATAACGCTGACGAATCGTCTCGAGATCAGCCGCTCCGGTTTGATGCACGATTTGCCAACCAGTGAGTTCGCTTTGCAAAGTCGCCAGCGCATCGAGAACCGCCGCGTTGAGCGACGCCGCCCCCTGGCTGCCGCCAAGAATCAGAAGCGTCGGCGTCTCCAAACCAGCCCGGCACGCAAGCGAGAGGTTCTCGGAATGATCAGTCGCTGGCGTGTCGGACTGGTTTGGTTCTCCCAACTTGGCGATCTCGGAGCGAATCGGGTTGCCGGTCACGACCGTCTTCACTCCGCGAGGCAATCCGTTTGCGGCTTGAGGCCACGGCAGGCAGACGACCTTCGCGAAACGACTCAACCAGCGAGTCGCTTTGCCGGGGACGACGTTTTGTTCCAACAACACAATCGGCACGCCCGCTCGCCATGCGGCGAGGACTGGCGGAACGCTGGCAAAGCCACCGAGTCCCACGACAACAGTTGGACGTTCGCGAGCCATGATCGCACGAGCCTTCCGATACGCTCGCCAATTGTTGAGCACCGATGCAACGATGCGGGTCGGACTCAGCGACGGTGAGACTGATGGCAGCGCGACATGCTCGAACCCTGCACCGCCGACGATGTCGACTTCGATCGGCTTTTGCGACCCAATGAACAGCACGCGCGCATCCGGTTCGCGAGCAAGCAGTTCGCGCGCAACCGCGATGCCGGGAAACAAATGCCCGCCAGTGCCGCCGCCGGCAAAGACCACGCTCCGTCGTGTCGAGGCATTCGTCATGTCGCTAATGTAATTGAGGCCCACCGCCGGTGGCCACGCTCGCCAAGAGCGTGGGGAGCGTGCCCGGTCCCGTCAGACCCACGCTCTTGGCGAGGGTGGTCAAGTGGCGTGTTTTAAAGCGACGACACTGGTCGTTGCAGTTCGAATTTGTTTGAGGTGTCGCATGGCCAACTGCAAGTGGTTCGTGTTCGTTGCGTCGCTGCTGTTGTGGTCGAGCCTGTCGCTTGCGGCCGATGCCGCGCGGCCGAACATTCTTTTCATCGTCGCCGACGATCAGGCCGAGTGGGCGATGAGTTGCTCCGGGCATCCGGAGGCCAAGACGCCGAACATGGACCGCATCGCTCGCGAGGGGGTACGGCTGACGAATTGCTTCACGCCGACGCCGGTCTGCAGCCCGTCGCGTGTCTCGATTCTCACCAGCCGCTACGGCACCGAGGTCGGGATTCTCGATTGGCTCAATCCCAACAAGGAGCCGGAACGAGGACTCGATCCGAAGACTCCCGCCTGGCCGAAGCTGCTCGCGGCGGCCGGATACCGCACGGGCCTGATCGGCAAGTGGCATCTTGGACTGACGGAGGAATTCCATCCGTCCGTCTTCGGCTATCAGCACTTCATGGGCTTTCGCGGCGGAGGCAACAGCCCGCGTAACCCAAGCTTGGAAATTGAGGGCAAGGTCCAGAAGGCTGAGGGGTTTATCGTCGATCTGTTAACGGACGATGCTCTCAAATTCTTGCTGCGCGAGCCGGGTCGCCCGTTCGCACTCTCGTTGCACTTTCGCGAACCGCACGCGCCGTATGCTCCGGTGCCGGAGAGCGAGCAGCAAGCGTTCGCGGGACTCGATCCGAATGTGCCGAATCCGGACTTTCCGAAGCTCGATGTCGCGCGAGTCAAAAAACTGACACGCGAGTATCTCGCCAGTGTCGCGGCGATCGATCGCAACGTTGGTCGAGTGTTGGATGAGTTGGATCGGCTCAAACTGACCGACAATACGCTGGTGATCTTCACCAGCGACCATGGCTACAACATCGGCCATCACGGAATTCTGCACAAAGGGAACGCTGCTTGGATTCTGACCGGAAACCCTCCCGGCACAAAAAACGTCCCAGCCGCTCATCGGCCCAACATGTTCGACACGTCTCTGCGCGTCCCAGCCGTCATCCGCTGGCCAAAGTCGATTCCAGCCGGCCGAGTCGTCAGCCGCACGGTGACGCATCTCGATTGGTTTCCGACGCTGCTGGAGGCGACGGGGATCGCTCTCCCCATCGGAACTACGATTCGTGGACGCAGCGTCCTCAATTTGCTGCGAGGTGAGGGAGCATTCGATCGCTCCGACGATCTCTATACCGAGTTCAGCGTGCAACACACGATGCGGGCCGACATGCGCTGCTACCGCACCTCCGACTGGAAGCTCAAACGGGATTTCTTGAACACCGATCGCAACGAACTCTACGACCTCCGGAACGATCCCGGTGAGACGACAAACCTCGCGACATCTGACCGACCGGAAGCGAAAGCGGCGTTCGCGAAGCTGTCAAAACTCATCCAGCAGCAGATGATTGAACTGGGTGATCCGATCAGACCGTAAGGTGGGATCAGCGCAGCGCCGGTCCGCCAACTTGCTTCAACGATGATGGCCCGGCACCGAAGCCGCTGGTCCCACCTTACAGGCTTGCACCCCTCAAAACCGCAGCCGTTCCCGGTCTTGCAAGTCGGTGGCGGCACAATATACTCCCGCCTCCCAAAGCAAACTGCAGGGCCGATTTTCGTGTCAAAAAAGGTGAGAGCGTCATGACTTTGATGTGCGATATTTGCAAAAGAACCGCAGGCCGAGGCAATTCCAAGGTCGAACGCGGCAAGGCGAAATATCTCGGTGGCAACGGCCGCAAAACGACCGGTATCACTAAGCGACATTACTTCATCAATCTCCAGACCGTCCACATTGAGAGGCCAGGAGGCGGAGCAATGACCGCTCGCGTTTGCACCAAGTGCATTCGCAGCGGACTGATCCGTAAGAGTGTCAAACGGAAGCCGTTCACGCTGGCGGAAAACAACTAATCGACCAAGAGTCGATCTAGATTTACTCAAACCCGGCTTCTCAAGGAGCCGGGTTTTTCTGTTGAAGGATGGGTACTCTGCCCGTCCGCCGAATCGAAGACACGGACGGGCAGGAGTGCCCATCCTACCGGAGCCGCCACATGGCCCAACCGCTCACCAAAGAGATTGTCACAAAAGTCGCGCACCTCGCGCGGCTGAAGCTGACGGACGGAGAACTCGACTTGTTCACGACGCAACTTGGCCAGGTGCTTGGCTACGTTGAGTTGCTCAATGAACTCGACACCTCCGCCGTCGAGCCGATGGCGCACGTCGCTGACATCGCCAACGTCTTCCGTGACGATGAACTGCAGCCGTCACTGCCACGAACCGCCGCACTGTCGAACTCCCCGAAGACAGACGGCAAATATTTCATCGTCCCGCAGATTCTGGAAGAGGGGTAGCACTTAGGGAGTGCGGTGTGTCAGCACCGCTTTAGTTCACTTTGGCCAAATCCTTCAAAGCGGTGCTGACACCCCGCGCTCCAAAGTTTGCATCATGCCCGCACAACTTTCCTCGGCTGTTGACTTGATCGCGCAACTTAATCGCGGCGAGACAAGCTCCGTCGAATTGACCGAAGGCTGCCTGCAAACAATCGCCACGCAGGACCCGAACATCCGCGCATTCCTGTCGACGAATGCCGATGCTGCGATAGCTCAGGCCAAGGCGATCGACGAGAAACGCAAAGCCGGTCAGTCCGTCGGCAAGCTGGCCGGTTTGCCGATCGCGCTCAAAGACAACATGTGCGTCACCGGTGTGAAGACGACCTGCGCCAGCCGCATCCTCGAAAACTTCGTCCCGCCGTATGACGCGGGAGTCGTCGAGAAACTCAAGGCCGCCGACGCGGTGCTGGTCGGCAAGACGAACCTCGATGAGTTCGCGATGGGTTCTTCGACGGAGAACTCCGCTTTCCAAGTCACTCGCAATCCGTGGAACTTGGAGCACACTGTCGGCGGTTCCAGCGGTGGATCGGCAGCGGCCGTCGCCGCGCGGATGGTTCCGCTGTCGCTCGGTTCGGATACGGGCGGCTCGATTCGTCAGCCGGCGGGGTTCTGCGGAGTCGTCGGGATGAAGCCGACCTACGGCCGAGTTTCGCGGTACGGACTCGTGGCCTACGCGAGTTCGCTGGATCAGATTGGTCCGTTCGCGACCGATGTTGCCAGCGCGGCGTTACTGTTCGAAGTCATCTCCGGGCACGACCGCCGCGATTCGACCAGCGTCGATCGGCCGGTGCCGGCGTCTTCGCAAACCGTCGAACAACCGCTGACCGGACTGCGGGTCGGCATCGCTCGCGAACACTTCGCCGAGGGACTTGACCGCGAAGTCGAAGCGGCGATCCAGCATTCGCTCGATGTGTATCGTTCGCTCGGAGCGGAGATTGTCGAGCTGTCGCTGCCGCACTCAAAGTACGCCATCGCAACGTACTACTTGATCGCGGCCTCTGAAGCGTCGAGCAATCTGGCTCGGTTCGACGGCGTGCATTACGGGCATCGGGCGGCGAAGTTCGACAACCTGATCGACATGTACTCGGCCAGCCGCGGCGAGGGTTTTGGTCCGGAAGTGAAACGGCGCATCATGCTCGGCACATACGCCCTCTCGGCCGGCTATTACGACGCCTATTACTTGAAGGCGTTGAGGGTCCGCCGCCTGATCCGCAGCGACTTCGATGCCGCGTTCAAGCGTTGCGACGTCCTCGCCTCCCCCATTGCCTCGACCCCCGCATTCCGGCTGGGCGAGTTAGTCAACGATCCGCTGGCGATGTACCTCTCGGACATCTACACGATCAGCGCGAACCTCGCCGGGATCCCCGGCCTGTCGCTGCCGTGCGGGCTCAGTTCCACTGGCCTCCCCATCGGCCTGCAACTCCTCGCCGCCCCGTTCGAGGAAGAAAAACTCTTTCGCGCTGCACGGATGTTTGAACGAGCGACCGAATGGCATACGAAGAGGCCAAAGTAGCCTCACCCGCGTTGCTTGAGGATCGGACCGGTCAAATCGGCCAGGCGGGTTCTTTGTTGGCCGCTGCCATCGAAGTTGCTGGGTGCGAGCCACGCTTGAAACGCTTTGCGCAGAGCGGGCCATTCGCTGTCGATGGCGGCGTACCAGGCGGTGTCGCGGTTGCGATGCTTGTAGACCGTCGCTTGCCGGAAGATCCCCTCGAACGACAAACCCAATCGTTGAGCGGCAGCTCGCGAGGGGGCGTTGAGCGCGTCGCATTTCCATTCGTAGCGGCGGTAGCCCAGCTCGAACGCACGCTGCATCAGCAAGAACATCGCTTCGGTCGCGGCCGGACGGCGCTGCAAGCGCGGCGAATAGTGAATGTGCCCGACCTCGATGGCCCCGCTGGCCGGAGCGATGCGGAGATAGCTCGCGACGCCGGCCGGAAGACCGTCGGCCAAGTCGATGATTGCGAAGAACTGCGGATCGTCACCGAGGCAGGTCGCCGTCATCCACTCGCGATAATTGGCCAGCGTGGGGAACGGGCCATAGGCCATGTAGGTCCAGCTCCGTCCCTCGACATCGGCGGCATTCGCGGCGAACAACGACTCGGCGTGCCGGTCGGGATCGAGCGGTTCCAGCCGGCAGAAGCGTCCGCGCAGCGGCTCGCGCGGCGGATGGGGCGGCGCAGTCCAATTCGGCAACGAGACGCCAATCGGCTGGCCGAGGCTGTTGTTAGCTGTTTCCATATTGGGGCCTTTATGGTCCAAGATTTTACCACCAAGGCACGAAGAGGAGTCGCGGGGGGCGACGCGGGCGGGAGGCGCGTCGTGCTGGAAAACAAAAAACCGCACCGGCCCAAAAATGGAGGGGGGTGCGGTCGGTGTGGTTTTTCCGAAGTTCGTCGAGCCACACGGCAATCGGCCGAGAGACCTCGTGCGGAGCACACACGGTTGGAACCGCGATTCTCAGCACGAAGTGATTCTCATCCGATGAATGTGGCAGAACTACGAGCTGATACTCACAGGATCGCCAAGGTACATGGGCGTTAAAACGGTGAAGCCGTCACCGGTTCGCGTCGCCACGTCGCGATCGAGTGTGATCGCAAAGATTCCCTGGGCATCGATCACGACCGCACCTGATGCAAACAGTTCAGCACCGGCACCGGCACCGGCAGTACCGGCATCGGTAACAGCCCCGTGGGCGGTGATTGTCAACGTGCCGTTTGCGGTGATGTCACCAAGGTTCACCGCAGAGTTGCTGGTCACCGCGATGTTGGTGCCGGATAGAATCAGTTCGCCGGTCAATGTCGAGACCGTCGAATTCAAGTTAATGGCGGAACCAGCGGTATTCGCATTGATCGTGATCGTCGTTCCGGAGAACGTCAGATCGCCGCTATCCGACACCGCTCCACCGGACACCAAATTGAAGGTACCGGTAACGACCGACGTACCGAGATCAGTCGCGCTGGCCTCAGTGATCGTCACGTCAGCACCTGTTACCGCGATCGTCTCAAAGTTATTGGTGCCGCTACCACCAACGGTGAGGTCGATAGTTTGTCCCGTCGCCACGATTGTCGCCGTTTCGTCAACGCTGAGATTCGTAGCGGATGTTCGCGACACGGCACCGGCTGACGTGATGCTCAAATCTCCCGTTGCGGCGACCGTACCGAGTTGCGTTGAGGTGTTGTTCGTCACGGCGATGTCTGAGCCACTGAGATTGATACGGCCGGACAGTGCCGTAGCCAATTGGTCTAGCGTGATCGTCTCGCCGTTGGCTGCCGTGAGATCAGTGATACCCGACACAGTCAGATCACCGCTGTCGGTGATCGCACCCGTAG
>Ga0194132_10001188_pt1 | contig 52803 bp, 53 predicted proteins | sample TA2KigOf80mmetaG_FD_148612 | JGI IMG/M metagenome (GOLD analysis project Ga0194132, IMG submission 148612) | Freshwater microbial communities from Lake Tanganyika, Tanzania - TA2015054 Kigoma Offshore 80m | ecosystem: Environmental > Aquatic > Freshwater > Lake | place: Tanzania: Lake...
CCTCCCAAGCCTTTGCCCCTGCCATCGGAGGTTTGGATCAACAAGCCGGTCGACACCAGCCCAACAGACAGAGAGGAACGTCAGTAAATTCCCATGCCGGGTGTCTCAAAGTTGTTGACACGCGCCGCTGGCGCTGGCGTTTGCGCTGCTGATCATGGCCAGTCTGGGGTACTGGCTGCGGAAGAAGGCGCAGTCGCTTTCGAGGATACGGCGGTTCGGGCAGTCGCGGCAGATTGAGGTGCTGGATCAGATCCGGCTGTCGCCGCAGCATTCGGTGCATGTGGTCCGCATCCGGGGGCGTGACATGGCGATTGCGTGCCATCCGCAGGGTGTGACGCCGCTTGGCGCGGTGGAAGAACAGGCGGGCACCACGCCCGAGGGCAGTCCGGCGACGGGCCTGGCGGCCCTGTTCCAACGCCCGTTACGGGGAGAGACGGCGCCGCGGGAGCAGGCCCCCAAGGAGGTTGTGTGAGGCGGGCCGCGGTCTGGATGCTGCTTTCTCCGGGGGTTTGGGCGCCTGGGCTGTGGGCGGCTCCGGAGAAGCCGGTGCTGGGGATCAATCTGGGGGCGAACGGGGCTTACAGCGTTCCTCTGCAGATTGCGATTCTGCTGACACTGCTCACGCTGTTGCCGGCGGCCATCGTCTCGATTACGCCATTTCTCCGCATCACGGTCGTTCTGCACTTCCTGCGCCAGGCATTGGGGACACAGACCGCGCCATCGAATCAGGTTCTGATGGGGCTGGCGCTGTTCCTGACCATGATGATCATGCAGCCGGTGGCGCAGACCGTGTATCAGGAGGGCTGGGTGCCGTATGAGCGGGGCGAGATCACGCCGCAGCAGGCCTATGAGGTGGGAGTGAAGCCGCTGAAGGCATTTCTGCTGAAGTTCGCGCGCGACAAGGATATTCAACTGATGCTTGAGACCAGCCGTAGCCCGCGGCCGGCACAGGCTTCCGATGTCGAGTTGAAGATTCTGATCCCCGCCTACATTCTTTCCGAGTTGAAGGCCGGGTTCCAGATTGGCGCGGTGTTGTTCCTGCCGTTTCTGGTGATCGATCTGGTGGCGGCCTCGGTGACGCTATCGATTGGGATGGTGCAGTTGCCGCCGGTGATGCTCTCAGCGCCGTTCAAGATCCTGCTGTTCGTGCTGGTGGATGGCTGGAATCTGGTGGTGGGTTCGCTGGTGAAGAGTTTCTATTAGGAGTGAACAAATGACAGCGCCGATGGTTGTGGACGTGATGCGAGGGGCGTTGGTGACGACGTTCTGGGTGAGCCTGCCGCTGCTGGCGGTGGGATTCGTGGTGGGGATTGTGGTGAGCCTGATTCAGATTGTGACCTCGATTCAGGACCCGAGCTTCGGGGCGGCGCCGCGCCTGGCGGCGTTTCTGGCGGGTTTCCTGCTCACCATGCCGTGGATGATGACGAAGCTGATGGCCTACACCGCCGCGTTGTTCAGCGACCTGGGGCGATTCGCGCACTAGCCATGGACATCACCCTGGGCGGCGCTTCCCTCACCCCCTACGTCAACGGCTTCATGCTGGTGCTGGCGAGGGTGATGGGGGCGTTCGCGATGGTTCCGATTCCCGGTTTCCGGGCGGCGGGGCCGAGCGTGGCGAAGGCGGGCTTTGCGCTGGCGGTGACGCTGGCGCTGTTTCCCGTCTGGCCACGGATTGTGGAGGCGCCGGGGCTGGGGACGATGGTGGTGTGGCTGGTGGCCGATCTGGCCTTCGGCCTTGCCGTGGGGCTGGCGGTGGCCTGCCTGGCCGACGCGATGGTGTTGGGGGCGCAGGTGTTCGGATTGCAGGCCGGGTATTCGTACGCCTCAAGCATTGACCCCTCAAGCCAGGCCGATTCGACCGTCCTGCAGGTGATCTCGCAACTTACGGGCAACCTGCTTTTCTTCACGCTGGGCCTGGACCATTTCGTCATCCGGACATTCGCGGCCAGCCTGGAGCGGCATCCGCCGGGAACGTTTCAGGCGGGAGCGGCGGTGGGCGAGGCGCTGGTGCGCTTGACGTCGGAGATCTTTGTGACCGGGCTGCGCATCGCGCTGCCCGTGGTGGCTTTGCTGGTGATGGTGGATGTGGCGCTGGCCCTGCTGAGCCGCATCAATTCGCAATTGCAGTTGTTGTCGTTGGCGTTTCCGGTGAAGATGCTGCTCTCCCTGGGCGTGTTGGCGGCGTTGGCGGCGCACCTGCCCGGGGTGTACGGGGGGCTGGCGCGCCGGGTGGCCGAGAGCGTAACGGAGTGGGCGCGATAGGCGGTACGGCATGGCGGGCCAGGGACAAAAGACCGAAAAACCGACCCCGCAACGGCTGAAAAAAGCCCGTGAGGAGGGCCGTTTTCCGGTAAGCCGGGAACTGGCGGGGGCGGTTCAGTTCGTGGCGGCCATCTGGCTGATCGCCGAGTACATGCCGGCCTGGGTGGAACGGGCCAAGGCGGCGTTGGCGGGAACCATCCGGGAGACGATGCGGCCGGAGGCGTTGGCGGCGGGGTTGACCGTGGAGTCCCTGACGGGGCTCTGGCGGGCGCTGGCCATGCAGGGGTTGATGCCGCTGGCGGCGGCCGGAGGCCTGGTGATGGCGGCGGTGCTGGGTGTGCAACTGGCGCAGACGGGATTCGGGGTGGCGACGGGACGGCTGGCGCCGGACTTTTCGCGGTTGAACCCGGGGCCGAGGCTGAAGGGCCTTGCCGGACAGAACATGTCGACGCTGGTGCAATCGTTGATTCTGCTGCCGGTGTTTCTCTATGTCACCTACATGGTGATGCAGGAACACATTCTGGCGTTCGTGAGTCTTCCACGGTTTTCGCTTGGCGCGCAGGTGAGCTACGCGGGGGATGCGCTCCGGGATTTGCTGAGGAAGGCGGCTCTGCTGTTCGTGGTGCTGGGTGTGGTGGACATGCTGCGGCAGCGGCGGAAGTACACGCGGGACCTCTCCATGACCAAGCAGGAGGTCAAGGAAGAGGTGAAGAACCAGGAAGGCGACCCGCATGTGCGCCAGCGCGTGCGCCGGCTGCAGCGCGACCTGCTGCGCCGCTGGATGATGGAGCAGGTGGACACGGCAAGCGCGGTGGTGGTGAACCCGACGCACTACGCGGTGGCGCTGAAGTACGACACCGGGGCGATGAGCGCGCCGCGCGTGGTGGCGAAGGGGAAGAACTATCTGGCGCTGCGCATCCGCGAGCGGGCGGTGAAGGCCGGGGTTCCGATTGTGGAGAACCCGCCCCTGGCGCAGGCGTTGTACAAGGCGGTGGATGTGGGGCAGGAGATTCCGGCGCATTTGTATCGCGCGGTGGCCGAGATTCTGGCGTATGTGTACCGCCTGATGCGGGGGAGGCGATAAGCGATGGCGGGCCTTTCCGCGCCCACAACGGGTGTTCCGGAGACGAAACGGGTGAACAGCACGGCTCCACCCCCGGCGGGTATGCCACCGGCGGGAGTGGGTGTGCCGGCGCCCCCGGGCCGGTTGATCTTTGGCTTCGATGTTTCGCGGCTGACGGATCTGGCGGTGCCGCTGGCGGTGCTGGCGATTGTCATGGCGATGATCATGCCGGCGCCGGCATGGCTGCTGGACATCCTGATCAGCGCGAACATCACGATGTCGGTGATTGTGCTGCTGGTCTCGCTCTACATCACCCGGGCGGTGGAGTTCAGCGTGTTCCCCACGACGCTGCTGTTGCTGACGCTGTTCCGGCTGGCGTTGAACATCTCCTCGGCTCGCCTCATTCTGCTCAACGGAAACGCGGGAACGGCGGCGGCCGGCAATGTGATCGAGGCGTTCGGCAACTTCGTGGTGGGCGGGAACTTCATCATCGGCATGGTGATCTTCCTGGTGCTGATCGCGATTCAGTATGTGGTGATCAATCACGGCGCGGTGCGCATCTCCGAGGTGACGGCGCGGTTCACCCTGGATGCGATGCCGGGCAAGCAGATGTCGATCGATTCGGACTTGAACGCCGGTCTGATCGACGAGGTGGAAGCGCGTCAGCGGCGGAAAATGCTGGCGGCGGAAGCCGAGTTCTATGGGGCCATGGACGGCGCCTCGCGCTTCACGCAGCGCGACGCGGTGGCGAGCATTCTGATCACCGGCATCAACATCATTGCCGGGTTCCTGATCGGCGTGCTGGAGCACAACATGGACCTGACGCGAGCGTTCAAGACCTACACCGTGCTGACGATCGGCGACGGCCTGGTGACGGTGATTCCGGCGCTGATGATTTCGATTTCCGGCGGCCTGATTGTGACGCGGGCCAGTTCCGACACGCAACTGGGCGTGGACTTCCGGCGGCAGGTGTTTGGGGCCTCGCAGCCGTTGCTGTTGTCGTCCGGTGTTCTGGTGGCGATGGCTGCCTTTCCGGGCTTGCCGAAGATCCCGTTCCTGCTGCTGGGCGGGCTGGTGGGATGGGCCGGTTGGCGGCTGCGGATGAAGACCGCGGCGGCTGAGGCTGAGGCGGCGCCGGCGCAGACCACGCCGGCCCGGGAGCCGGTGGAGGCGTTGCTCAAGGTGGACACGCTGGCGGTTGAGGTGGGGATCGGGCTGGTGCGCCTGGTGGAGGGCGGGCCGAATTCGACGCTGCTCCGAAAGATCGCCCAGATCCGGCGGCAGTTGGTGACGGAATTGGGCTACGTGGTGCCGCCCGTGCGGGTGACGGACAACACGAGCCTCAAGGTGCGCGAGTATCTGATTCTGCTGAAGGGTGTGGAGATCGCGCGCTACGAGTTGCCGCAGGGGTGCGACCTGGCCATTCCCCCGGCGGGCGGGCCGCTGCCCTCAAGGAATGGGCCCGTGCCGGGTGTGCCAACGCGGGAGCCGGCGTTTGGGCTCGAGGCGATGTGGATTACCGCCGATCAGGCCGATGCGGCCCGGGCGGCGGGTTACATGGTGGTGGACGGATCCGGCGTGCTGGGCACGCACCTGATGGAAGTGATCCGGCGGCACGCGTATGAGATGTTCTCCCGGCAGGACACAAAGAAGCTGGTGGACCGCGTGGCGGAGGAGAACCCGAAGGTGGTGGAGGATCTGGTGCCGAAACTGCTCTCCCTGGCGACCGTGCAGAAGGTGCTGCAGAACCTGCTGCGGGAGCGGGTGACCATTCGCGATGCGGGCACGATTCTGGAAGCGCTGGGCGAGGCGGGGGCGATCACCCGGAACCCGGTTCTGCTGACCGAGTTCGTGCGGCAGGTGATCCGCCGGAGCGTGGTGAAGCCGTATCTGAACGAAGCGAACGAACTGCCGGGCTGGTTTGTCGACCCCGGTTTGGAGAAGACGGTGGAGAGCGCGGTGGAGCATGGCGAGAGTACGAGCCATTTGAATCTGCCGCCAGCCGCGATCCAGCAGGCGGTGGACCAGTTACGGAAAGTGATGCCGGGGGCGGAGACGCCGGGCGTGGTGCTGGCCGGTTCCGGTTCGCGTTTCTTTTTGAGACAGATCGGCGAAAGCAGCCTGCCGAACCTGGTGGTTCTCTCACACGGTGAGATTCCGGCGGGTGTAAAAGTACTATCTCTTGGGGTGGTCTAGTTGGCGGAATGGTGGTTTGCCGGCCAGGTGGCCGGTTGGAAAAAGCGCCTGTTGGGGCATCAGACGGACCCGCCCGGGGCCGGAGAAGCGGAGACCAAATCGATGCGTATCAAGTCTTACTTTGCTGGGACGGTGGAGGCGGCCTTGGAATTGGCCAAGCGGGAATTGGGCGGCGAGGCGATGATTCTGAACTCGCGGCCGGCCCCTCCGGAGTCCCGCCATTTGGGCGAATACGAGGTGATATTCGCGGCGCAGGGCGAGCCGGTCCCGGCGGCGGGGGCGGCGAAGAAGCCGGTCTGGCCTGTCGTGGGATCCGCTCCAGGACCCGTCTCGGGACCCGTTCAAGGACCCGTCTCGGGAACAGTTTTAGGAATGGATCGGCGCCCGGCCTCCGCTCAGGCTCCCTCCAGGGCGGAGGCGGCGCAAGGCGAGGACATGCGGGCGGCGTTGAGTTCGCTGTTTGCTCGTGTGGAGGGGTTGTGCGACCGCGTGGAGCGGCTTTCGTCTGAAAAGCTGGCGGCCGAGAAACTGGTCGAAAAGCTGGCGGCCGTAGAGCTGACGGCGGAGAGGTTGACGGCACCGGGCGAGGCTGCTGCGCGCCGTGCGCCTGAACCCCGGGTGGCGGCCCCTGCCCTGGTGGCGGAGCCCGATCAGTTTCCGGCGGATATCAGCCGGACGGAGTTGCGGAGTTTCCTGGTGGGGCGCGGCATGGCCGAGGAACTGGCGGCGCAGGTGGTGCAGCGGTTGCAGCCCTGGTGGACGGTGCGGACGCCTTCGGGCCGGCGGCGGAGTTTACGGCCTTTGCTGAAGGGACACATCGAGAAACTGATGCGGACGGCTCCGGGGCTGGGACCGGTGCAGGCGTTCGTGGGGCCATCGAGGTGCGGGAAGACATCGTTGATTCTGAAGCTGGCGGTGGCGGAGAAGTTCCGCTCGCGGCAAAGGGTGCGGATGGTGGCGATTGAAGGGAGCCGGGTGGGGTCGAATGAGTGGCTGAAGTTTTCGGCGGGGCTGGCGGGAATTCAGGTGGCTGTGGCTCAGGATCTGGACGAGGTGGCGCCGCTGGTGGGCCTGGCGCAACCCGGGGAGCTGACGCTGGTGGACACGCCTGGGATCGACCGGGGGGATCCCGAGGCGCTGATCCGGCTGGCGCGGTGTTTGCGCGGGGTGCCGGGCATGGATGTTCATCTGACGCTAACGGGTTCGGCGGGAACAGCCGATCACAGAGAAGTGATCAGCCGGTTTGAAGCGTTCGCGGCCTCGAAGGTCTGTCTCACGCGTCTGGACGAAACGGACGCGATTGGCGGGCTTCTTTCGGACGTGGCGGCTTCCGACAAGCGGGTGTCGTTCGTATCGCAGGGGCAGCGGATTCCCGAGGACGGACAGGCGGCCACCCCGGACCTGCTGGCGGACCGGTTTCTGGGCCGTGACCCGGTGCTGGTTTTCCGCGACCAGCAGGAGGCGGAAGAGCGGACCGTGGCGGGCGGGGAACCAGCGGACAGCGAAAAAAAAGGTGGTCTGAGCGATTCGGATCTGGAGGAGATCCTGCGCGAGCTTGACCGCCGGAAGGGGGACGGGACACACCGCGCAGCCGGAGCCCGTTAGGGTGGCGCCGGGGGCGCATGCCCGGAACTGAGTTGAATGCAGGCCTATGAATCGAGCGTCGAGACGCGGGAGCAGGAGCGCGAGCGCCTGATTCTGGAGCATTTGCCGCAGGTGCGCCTGATCGCACGGCGGATTCACGAGCGGTTGCCGGAGAGCGTGAGCCTGGAAGACCTTGTGTCCACGGGCGTGGTGGGTTTGATTTCGGCCGTGGACCGTTTTGACCCGACGCACAACGTCAAGCTGAAAACGTTTGCCGAGTACAAGATCCGCGGGGCGATTCTGGACAGTCTGCGCGGTCTGGATTGGGCGCCGCGCCAACAGCGGAAGCGGGCCAAGCAGATCGAGGCGGCGATTGCGAGCGCCGAGCAGCGCCTGCAGCGGATGCCGAGCGAAGAGGAGATCGCCGCGGAGTTGGGAATTCCGATGGCGGAGTACCACGAGTGGCTGGTGGATGTACGGGCGGTGAACCTGGGCAGCCTGGAGGGGAACTCCTCCGACGATGAGGGGCGCGATCTGCTGCGCTACATCTCCGACAAGGAAGAGAACTGGCCGTCGCGGCTGGTGGAGCGGGGCGCGCTGGAGCGGCTGCTGGCGGAGGCCATTGAGCGCATGCCGGCGATTGAGCGGACGGTGTTGAACCTGTATTTCCACGAGGAGATGACGCTGCGGGAGATCGCCAAGATTGTGGGCCTGCACGAATCACGCATCTCGCAATTGAAATCGCAGGCGATCCTGAGGCTGCGCAGCTACATCGAGAAGCGCTGGCCGATGCAGAAGAGATAGGAAGGGGAGGCGAGGGTGGCCCAGCCGGGAAACAAGGAGATCGCGGCGTGGCTTGCGCGGCAGTTTGAGGAGAAACTGGCGCAGGTCATCGAGTCGATGACGGGCGAGCCGTCGAAGGTCAATCTGAACGATGCGGCCGCGGGCGAGGCGGCGGGCGAGGAGAGTTTCGACTGGGACCAGCCGGTCTCCCTGGGTGACGATGTCCGCATCTCCGTCTCAGCGCCCAAGGACGCCTGGTACAAGATCGGCAACGGCGCCCTTCTGGCCGCGGGCATCGACGACTCGGATGCCGAGAGCATCCGAGGCACCTACCAGGAGATTCTCACTCAGACCCTTTCAGCGGTTGCCGTCGCGATTGGCGAGAGGCTGGGTTGCCAGGTGCTGCCGGAAGGCGGGCAGCAACAGGCGGCGAATCTGGCCGGCTGGAACACGTTTCTGGGGACCGTGGAGCTTTCGACGGGTGAACTGCCCGGTATCGTGATCGGGTTCAGCCCGGGGCTCATCGGCTCCATGACGGAACCGGAACCGGCGGCTTTGAGCGTCCCTGCGTCACCGGCGCAGGCGGCGGCTTCCCGTCCGGCGGCGGCCGCGGCGGCGGGCGGCGGAAGGCCGGTATCCGCGCTGGCGCCGGCCGGACAGGGCGACGGCGGAACACTGGATCTGCTGATGGATGTGGAGTTGCCGGTGAGCATCTCCTTCGGGCGCGCCAGTGTGCAGTTGAAGGATGTTCTCAAGCTGACATCCGGCTCGATCATTGAGCTGAACCGGACGCTCACCGAACCGGTGGAGATGATTGTGAACAACTGCGTCATCGCGCGAGGAGAAGTGGTTGTGGTGGAAGGCAACTACGGTATCCGCATTCAGGAGATCGTCAGCCGGCAGGAGCGGCTGAGAACGCTGTACTAGGAAAGGAATCGCCAAATGCAACAGTTCTTGTTTCCCATCGCGAGTTTTCTTCTGCTGACCCTGGGTTTGTCGGCGGGCGTGGCGCTCTTCGTGTATCTGAAGCGGGAGTTGCGGCGGGAGCAGCGGTCGAACGCCAAGCGGATGGGCGAGATCGAGACGGCGATTGTGGATCTGGCTCGCCTTTTCGAACAGCACACGGACAGGGAACAGGCGCCGGCTCCGGCGACTGCCGCCCCGCCTGTGGCGTCGTTTGAGCTGCGAACAGAGAGACCGAGGGAAGAGCCGCCGATGAGCCCTCCGGGCGGCGCGGCGAAGACCGCCTATGAAGAGGTAACGGAACTGGCGGCGCTGGGCCAGCCCGCCGATCAGATCGCGTCGGCGCTGGGCATCAGCCGGGCCGAAGTGGACTTCATGCTGAAGATCCGGCAGTTGACCGCGGTGAGCTGATCCATCTGTACCGCCTTTCACTTTGCAAGTTCTGACGTAGAACTTTGCACGCTGTTCGGCGTCGCGGCGGGTGTCCTCTGGCATGCGGAGTGATCCGTACCGGTCTTCTTCTACACAGTGGCGTCAATCAAGATGCGGACCCGCAGGTCCACATCGGGCCGGGTATACAAAGATTGAGCCGCTGCGAAACGCTGGTAGCAGACTGGGCGTGCTAACGTGTGAACGAATGATTCGCGCGTTCGGTGACGGGGTCACGCGGGACATCTGGAATGGTGGTAACAAGGCGTCGCGGCGAACACCACAAGCACTATGGCACCACAAGCACCATGGCAAGTGGTGCGCCGGAAGCTGGACCAGATCGACGCGGTGACCAGACTCGAAGATTTGCGAACGCCTCCCGGCAATCGCCTGCACGCGCTGACCGGCGACCTCGCGGGGTAACATACGATCCGCGGTCAATGATCAGTATCGCGTGATTTTCCGTTGCGAAGGGCAAGACGCGCGACGTGCCGACTACCACTGAGGATGATGACGATGTCACCGGCCAATCGCCCACCCACCCATCCCGGAGAGATGCTGCTCAAAGAGTTTCTCGAGCCGCTCAGCGTTTCGCAGTCTGACGCCGCGGCCCGGATGGACATTCCGTTTCAGCGCCTCAACGCCATTGTCAACGGCCGCCGGGCCGTCAGTGCGGAGACCGCTCTGCTCCTTCACGATCTGACGAGATGGGACGCGGAAATCTGGCTGCGATTGCAGGCGAAGTCGGACCTGTGGCACGCCCAGAAGGCGCGCCGAATGCGGCCCAAGGTGCGCGCCCTCCCACGGAGCGCGTAGTGGCTGAGTTTCCAGGGAGCGCCAGCACCTGCTCATTGGGCGAGAGGTAACGATCAGCCGCGGTTGTTCCGGTGAACTGGTGGAGCTGATGGCCGCTGGTGGGGACTTGAGCGTTTCACCTTCATCACCCCCGCCTGCATCAGCCTCGCCTTCCGCGCGGCACGGCGCGAGCGGTGACAATGCCGGTGTTGAGACCGATGAGGTTCAGGCCGCCCGACAGGCGGGCATGTTCGATCTTGATGCAGCGGTCCATCACAACCTCAAGACCGGCCTGGCGGGCACGACCGGCGGCTTCCTCGTGCACTACCCCAAGCTGCATCCAGATCACCTTGGCCTCGACCGCGATGGCCTCCTTGACAATGGCGGGCACCGCTGACGGGTCGCGGAAGATGTCCACCACCTCGACCTGCACCGGAACATCCGCCAGGCAGGCGTAGCTCTTCCGGCCCAGAACTTCCCGTTCGCGCGGGTTGACCGGAATGACGTTGTAACCTTCGGCGATCAGATAAACAGCGGCGAAATGGCTGGGCCGGTAAGGGTTGGCGGAAAGGCCCACCATGGCGATGTTCCGGTAACGCTCCAGAATGCGCAGGCGCGTTGCCGCGGACATCCGGAAGGCCGAGGCGCGGCTGACACCATCGCCGGGCATCAGGCGGCCGCCTTTGCCAGAGCCTGATCGAGGTCCCAGAGAAGGTCTTCGATCTCCTCAAGCCCCACCGAAAGGCGGATGAGATCAGGCGTGATGCCGCAGGCCGCCTGTTCTTCGGCGGTGAGCTGTTGATGCGTCGTCGAAGCGGGATGAATCACCAGGCTCTTGGCATCGCCGATATTGGCCAGGTGGGAGAACAGTTCGCAGGATTCGATGAATCTGCGGCCGGCCTCCAGCCCGCCGCGAATGCCGAATGTGAGCACGGCTCCGGCGCCGGGCCGCAGGTACTTCCGGCCCAGGGCGTGATAGGGGTTCGAATCAAGGCCCGGGTACCGCACCCAGGCGACGCCGGGATGGCTGGCCAGATGGCTGGCGACAGCCTGCGCGTTGGCGCAGTGCGCCAGCATGCGGAACTTTAGAGTCTCCAGCCCTTGCAGGAAGAGGAATGAGTTGAACGGGCTGAGCGCGGGGCCGAAGTCCCGCAGGCCCTCGACGCGGGCTTTCATGATGAAGGCGAAATCGCCAAAAGTTTCGGCGAAGCGGATGCCATGGTAGCCCTTGCTTGGTTCGGTGAGTTGGGGGAAGAGGCCTGAGGTCCAGTCGAAACGGCCGGAATCGACGAGGACGCCGCCGATGGAGGTGCCGTGGCCGCCGATGAACTTGGTGGCGGAGTGCACGACAAGATCGGCGCCGTGCTCGATGGGCCGGCAGAGGTACGGGGAAGCGAACGTGTTGTCGATGGCGAGGGGAAGGCGCGCCTGATGGGCGATGGCCGCGACGGCTTCGATATCAAGCACATTCATGCGCGGGTTGGCGATGGTCTCGCCGTAGAGAAGCCGTGTGCGCGGGGTGATGGCGCGGCGGAAGTTTTCGGGATCGTCCGGCTCGACGAAGACGGTCCCGATGCCGAGACGGCGCATGGAGACGTCGAGTTGGGTATAGGTGCCGCCGTACAGTGTTGCCGCGGCCACCACCTCATCGCCGGGCTGCAGCAGACTGGCGAAAAGCAGGAACTGGGCGGCCTGTCCGCTGCCCACGGCCAATGCCCCGACGCCGCGTTCAAGAGACGCCATGCGTTCCTCGAAGACCGCGGTGGTGGGGTTCATGATGCGGGTGTAGATGTTGCCGAAACGCTGGAGGTTGAAGAGGGCGGCGGCGTGGGCGGTGTCCTCGAAGACGTAGGAGGTTGTCTGGTAGATGGGCGCGGCCCGGGCTCCGGTGGCGGGGTCAGGGCGTTGCCCGGCGTGGAGGGCCCGGGTGGCGAATCCGAAATCGTGATCCACGGGCGGGCTGGGTGGCGCTGGATGAATCGGTTCTTGCGATGGCATGTTCAGTAGCGTCTATTCCACTCGCTCGATGATCGTCGCGGTGGCCATCCCCAGGCCAATGCACATGGTCTGGAGGCCGTAGCGCCCGCCGGTTCGTTCAAGAATGTGGAGCAGCTTGGTCATCAGCACGGCTCCGGTGGCGCCCAGCGGGTGGCCGTGGGCGATCGCGCCGCCCTGGATGTTGACACGATCCATGGGTGCGGAGAGTTCGCGCGCCCAGGCCAGGACGACGCTGGCGAAGGCCTCGTTGATTTCGATGGCGTCCATCTGATCGAGCGTGAGGCCGGTGCGGCGGAGAATGGCCTGGGTGGCGGGAATGGGACCGGAGAGCATGAGAACGGGGTCACTGCCGGCGGCCACGCGGGCGACGATGCGGGCCCGTTTCCTGAGACCCAGGCGGCGCACGGCATCTTCGGAGGCCAGCAGAACGGCGGCGGCGCCGTCGGAGATCTGGCTGGCGTTGCCGGCGGTGACCACGCCGTTCGGGCGGAAGACGGGCTTGAGCGCGGCCATGCGTGCAGGGTCAATGTCCGGGCGAATGCCTTCGTCGGCTTCAATGCAGGAGAGGGGTTCGATCTCGGCGCGGGTCCAGCCCTGGGCGGCGGCGTGGGCGGCCCGGCGATGGCTTTGGGCGGCGAAGGCGTCGAGTTCATCGCGTGTGAGGTTCCACTGTTCAGCCAGCATTTCCGCCGATTCGCCCTGGTGGACGATGCGATGCGGGAAGGCGGCGGCGAACTCCGGTGTGATGGTGGCGTCGCTGCCGATGGGCACGCGGCTCATGGACTCGACGCCGCAGCCGATGGCCAGATCCATATCTCCGGCCGCGATGGCCTGGGCCGCGCAGTGGATGGCCTGCTGGCCCGAGCCGCAGAAGCGGTTCAATTGAAATCCGGGAACTTCGATGGGAAAGCCGGCCTGGAGTGCGGCGGTACGGCCGATGTTGAATCCCTGTTCGCCGATGGGTGAGACGCAGCCGGCGATGACGTCCTCAACGTGATGTTTGGCGGCGCCGGAGCGGCGCATCACGGCGTCGAGTGATGCGGCCAGCAGGTGCGCCGGGTGGATGGCGCTGAGCGCGCCGCCGGGCTTGCCGCGGCCGATGGGTGTACGAACGGCGGCGGCGATGAAGACATCTCGAGGCACTGGGGTCTCCTTTAGCGAAGGAACGGGTTGCGTTCACGCTCCCGGCCAATGGTGGTGTCCGGGCCGTGGCCGCAGATGACGCGGGTTTCGCCGGGCAGCGTGAGCAGCTTGGTGTGGATGGATTCCAGGATCTTGCGGCCATCGCCACCGGGCAGGTCCGTGCGGCCGATGCTGTCGCGGAAGAGCGTGTCGCCGGCGACCAGAGTGGCCTGCGCGGGCATCCAAAGGCAAAGACTGCCTTGAGTGTGTCCGGGAGTGTGCATGATGTGCATCTCCGTTTCGCCCAGTTTCACGGTGTCGCCGTCGCGGCCCGGGGTGTCGATGTCCGTGCGTTCGGGCGTCTCCATGCCCAGCCAGCCGGCCTGAACGTCCAGATGATCGTAGAGCGGCTGATCGTTTGCGTTCATGCGCACCGGGGCTCCCGTGAGCGCCTTGAGGCGGGCGGCGCCTCCAATGTGATCGATGTGCGCGTGCGTGATGATGATCTCCTTGACGCTGAGGCCATGGCGTTCGAGCACGGCGGTGATCTGGGGAATGTTGTCGCCGGGGTCAATCACAATGGCTTCGCGCGTGGTCTCATCGCCGAAGATGGAGCAGTTGCATTGCAGCATCCCCACCGGCAGGATTTCATGAATCATCTCTTCACGATTGTATATTTAAGCTATGGATTCATCGAATCACGATGTTTTGGCCCTGGCGGCGCGATGGCTGCACATTCTGTGCGCGGCTGCCTTGGGCGGCGGTGCGATTGGGGCTCGGTTTTTGTCGTCCGGCCCGGTGACGGCGTGGCCGCTGGGGCTGGTGTTGGCCGCGGCGGCGGGCCTGTTGGGATCTGGTTTTTATCAGTTCTTCCAGCGGGCGCCGTATCCGGCGGGCTATCACATGGCGTTTGGTGTGAAGTTCCTGCTGGCTCTGCACGTGCTGGCGATCGCGGTGTTGAACACCAGGCCCAATGTGGACGCGGCCAGGCGCGCGCGGTGGATGACGGGCACCGCGATTTCCGCGGCGCTGGTGATGGGCCTGGGAGCCTGGCTGCGAAGCCTTGGGTGAGCCGGCGATGAGTACCGGATATTCAGCACTGCGCGGGGGCGCGGCGTGGATCGATCTTTCTTCGCGCGGCCGGATCCGCGCGGCTGGGGAAGACCGGGCCCGGCTTCTGCATGCCATGACCACCAATCACGTGCAGCAGTTGCAGCCGGGACAGGGCTGCTACACGTTTTTCCTGAGCGCCCAGGGGCGCATTCTGGCGGACGCCAATCTGCTGTGCCTGCCCGAAGAGATTCTGATCGAGACGGAGCCGGAGACACGGGCCAAGCTGTTCGAGCATCTGGACAAGTTCATCATTGCCGACGACGTTGCGCTCTCGGATGAGACGGAGGCGGGCGTGGCGATTGGTGTTGAGGGTCCGATGGCGGAGGACTGTTTATCGCGGGCGGGTTTTTCAACGCCGGCCGAGCCGTATTCTCACTCGACGCACGAGGGCGTGATGGTGGCGCGGTTGAGTTCGACGGGCATGTTGGGATGGCGGCTGTTCGCGGGGGCCGGCCAGCGCGGCGAATTGATCGCGGCGGTGGAGCGGTGCGGCGCCGTGGCGGCGTCCCTGGCCGAGGCGGAACTGGTGCGCATGGAGCGGGGAGTGCCTCGCTATGGCGCCGATATCACGGAGAAGAACCTGGTGCAGGAGACGCGCCTGCACCACGCGGTGAGTTTCACCAAGGGCTGCTACATCGGGCAGGAGATTGTGGAGCGGGTGCGTTCACGGGGCCAGGTGCACAAGGGTCTGGCGGCGATTCGAGTGGAGACGCGGGAGGCGGTGGCGCCCGGGACGGAGATTGCGTCCGAGGGGCAGGTGGTGGGGCGTGTGACGCGGACGGCGTGGTCGCCGGGACTGGGCGTGACGGTTGGATTTGCCTACCTGCGGGTGGATTCCCTGGGCACGGGCAAGGCGATGTCGATTGGAGCGGCGCCGGTGACCGTGGTGCCGGATGGGCTCTGAACGGCTGAAGACCGACGTCTCGTTGTGGTCGGCGCGGCTGGCCAGTCTGGAAAGCGAGATGGCGCGCATGGAGCCGTTTGCGGATGCGTTCCATCTGGATGTCTCCGATGGCACGATGGCTCCTTCACTGCTGTTCTTTCCGGCTCTGGTCGAGTCCGTGCGCGAGGTAACCGCGAAGCCTTTGCACGCGCACCTGATCACCCGGGAACCGGCGCGGTGGGTGGATGCGTTTGTGGACGCGGGCATCGACCGGATCACGGTGCATGTGGAGGCGGAGGGTGCGGCCCAGGCCATGGAGAGGGTTCGCGCGCGGGGCCGCGGCTGCGGTATCGCGGTGAACCTCGAGACTCCGCTCGGGTGCGTGGCTCCGTTTGTGGAAATGGCGGAGTGGATGGTTGCGATGGGCACGCCGCCGGGTGTGAAGGGGTGTGATCTGGATGCTTCCGCACCGGGCCGGATTCGGGGTTTGAAAAGGTACGGGTTGCCGGTGTTTGCCGACGGCGGAATCCGCGAGCAGACCGTGCCGGCGCTGCGGGCGGCGGGCGCGGATTGGATTGTGCCCGGATCGCTTGTGTTCGGCGCGGCGGACGTGGCCGCGGCATTTGAGTGGCTATGGCGGCTGAAGGCAGACTGATCGTGCTGGCCGGGCTGCCGGGCACGGGCAAGAGCACGCTGGCGCGGGGGCTTGGAGACCGGACGGGCGCGAGGGTGCTGTCGAAAGACGCCATTCGCGAGGCGCTGTTTGCGGGGCGGATTGAGTATTCGCGGGAGCAGGACGACTTCTGCGTTGAGGTGATGCTTCAGACCGCTGCCGGCGTGCGGGGGCGGGATCCGGGCGCGGTCGTGATTCTGGATGGGCGGACGTTTTCGCGCCGGTATCAGCTGGCGCGGGTGCGGGAGTTCGCCGGGGCGGCCGGGGTGCGTGTGGATGTTCTGTTGTGTGAGTGCCCGGAAGAGGTGGCCCTGGCGCGCCTTGCGGCGCAGACGGACCATCCGGCGCGCGACCGCGATGCGGCGCTGTACTGGCGTGTCCGGGGGGCCTGGGAAGGGATTGAGGGCGGGCACCGGGTGATCGGCACGGCGGCGGCTCCCGACGAATGTTTGGACGAAGCTCTGCGGGCGCTTTCGCTATCCTGAAGCGGTGATGAAACGGATCGCTTCCCTTGGATGCCTGGCGCTGATATCCTGCGTTCCCAAGAAGGTTGACTCCGGGTTTCGTGCCTTCGAGGCCGCCTATTTCAAGGCCTTGTTTGAGGCCAGCCCGGCGTACGGCACGGCTTCCGGTCTGCATGAGTACGATGCCAGGCTGGACGATCTTTCACGGCCGGCCATCGGGCGGAGAATTGCGGCGTTGAAGCAGCAGGCGGGGGCGCTGCAGGCGATTCGTGCCAAGGGCGGGCTGACGAAGGCGGAGACGATCGACGCCGATTTTCTTGCGAATCGCATTCAGTCCGAGTTGCTGGATCTGGAGACGCTCGAGATCTGGCGGCGGAACCCGATGGCGTATGTGAGCGTGGCGGGCGGCGCAATTGACGGATTGATGAAGCGCAATTTCGCTCCACCGCTTGACAGGCTGCGTTCGGTGACGTCGCGTGTGCGGGGCGTGCCGGCGCTGATGGCGGCGATGCGGGCCAATGTGGAGAATCCGCCGAAGGAGTTCACCGATCTCGCCATCCGGATGGCGGGCGGGTCCGTGGGTTTCTTCAAGGCCACGGTGGCGGGCTGGGCCAAGGGTGCGGCCGGTGGGGATGCGGCGGCGCTGGCGGAGTTCGAGCAGGCGAACAAGGCGGCGATTGAGGCCGTGGAGACCGCAACGGCGTGGTTGAAGACGGATTTGCTGCCCAGGTCGAAGGGAGCGTATGCGATCGGCGAGGCGAACTTCCGCCGGAAGCTGCTGTTGGATGAGATGGTGGACGCGCCGCTGGCGGAGGTGCTGGCCACGGGCGAGGCGAACCTGGAGCGTGACCGGCAGGCGTTCATCGAGACGGCGAGGAAGATCAATCCCCGGGCCACTCCGCTCGAAGTGATGCGATCGCTCTCGGCGGAGCATCCGGGCGAGAAGGAGTTGCTGGATTCAACGCGCGCGACCCTCGACGGAGCGCGGCGGTTCTTGATCGAGAAGAACATCATCCCGATTCCGTCGGAGGTGCGGCCGACGGTCGCCGAGACGCCTCCGTACGCGCGCAGTGGATCCTTTGCCTCGATGGACAATCCGGGACCGTACGAAACGAAGGCCACCGAGGCGTTCTACTATGTGACGCCGGTGGAGGCCGAATGGGACGCCAGGCACAAAGAGGAGCACCTGCGGGCCTACAACCGGCCGGCGATGGAGGTGATCACGGTGCATGAGGCATACCCCGGCCACTACGTGCAGTTCCTCTATTCGCCGAAGTTTCCTTCGATGACGCGCAAGGTGCTGTATGCGGCGAGCAACGCCGAGGGGTGGGCGCACTATGCCGAGCAGATGATGCTGGATGAGGGGTTTGGCGGCGGCGACCCGAAGCTCGGGCTGGCGCAGTTGCACGAGGCGCTGCTGCGGGATTGCCGCTACATTGCGGGGATCAAACTGCACACGGCGGGGATGACGGTGGCGGAAGCGGCGAAGATCTTCGTTGAGCGCGGGTTTCAGGAGCCGGCAAACGGGTTCGAGGAGGCCCGGCGGGGAGCGTATGATCCGACGTATCTCTACTACACGCTGGGGAAGCTGATGATCTACAAGCTGCGGGCGGATTACGCTAAGCAGCAGGGCACGTCGTATTCGCTGCGTGGATTCCACGATGCGTTCATTCGCGAGGGGTCGATACCGATTCCGCTGATCCGGCGGATCCTGTTGAGGGAGGATCGCGGTCCGCTTTTCTGATCCTTACCGCAGGGAGTTGCGGACGGTGTTGCCGTATTCGGCCGCTTTGCGCTGGATGGCGGCGGCGTCGAGCGCCAGGCTGGCGCCGCTGCGGACGATGAGGCGGCCTTCCACCATCACGTCGGTGACGTCGGAGGCCTTCAGGGCGTAGACAAGCTGCGAATAGACGTTGAAGAGCGGTGCGGCGTGGGCGCCTCGCAGGGAAACGGCGGCGATGTCGGCGCGCTTGCCGGCCTCAAGCGAACCGATGCGGTTTTCCAGGCCGAGCGCGCGGGCTCCGTGGATGGTGGCCATGGCGAGGGCTTCTTCGGCCGGAAGAGCGCGAGGGTCGTTGCGGGTGACCTTCTGGAGCTTGGCGGCCAAATCCATCTCCTCGAACAGGTTGAAGTCGTTGTTGCTGCCCGCGGGGCCGTCGGTGCCCAGGCCCATGGCGATGCCCGCTCCCAGGATCTTGGCCAGGGGGGCGGCGCCGCTGGCCAGCTTCATGTTGCTTGAGGGGCAGTGCGCCAGCCCCGTGCCGCGCTGCTTGAGGATGGCTATGTCGGCATCGTCGAGCCAGACGCCATGGGCGCCGAGTGTGCGGCCTTCGAGCACCCCCAGCAGATCGAGGAGATGGGTGGGGGTCATGCCGCGCTTGGCCTTGAGGTCGTCGTTCTCGCGCCTGGTTTCGGAGAGATGGATGAGGAGCGGCATCTTGAACCGGTTGGCGAGTTGGCGGGCTTTGCGCAGCGTGGCGTCGGAGTTGGTGTAGACGGCGTGCGGCGCGACGGCTGGCACAATGAGCGGATCGTTGGCAAAGCGCGCCATGAAGCGTTCGGTGGCGGCCAGCGCGCTCTCCGGCGTCTTGTGGTCGGCCACGGGGAACTGGATGACGGTCTGGCCGAGCACTCCGCGCATGCCGGCGGCTTTGGTCTCTTCGGCCACCGCGTCTTCGAAGTAGTACATGTCGGCGAAGGTGGTGACGCCGCCCAGCATCATCTCGAGCGCGGCGAGGCGCGTGCCCCAGCGGACAAACTCCGCGTTGAGGTTGCGGGCTTCGGCGGGGAAGATGAATTTCTCAAGCCACTCCTGAAGAGCGAGATCGTCGGCGACGCCGCGCAGAAGGGACATGGCGGCGTGGGTGTGGGCGTTGATCAGCCCGGGGATGAGGATGGCGTCAGGCCGGTCGAGACGCTGCTTGGGCGTGTATCGCCCGCGGAGCTCGGTGGCGGGGCCGGCGGCGACGATGGCTCCGTCTTTCACCGCGATGGCGCCCTGTTCGATCAGACGGCGCTGGCTGTCCATGGTGACAACGTAGCGCGCGGTCCAGAGAGTATCCACCGGTTGTGCCTGCGCCCACGGGGCCAGCAGGGCGAGGCTAACCCAGAGTGGATGCATCGAATGCCCTCGGAAAAAGATCTTTCATGCGATGGGTCTCCTGCTTGCCGGCGGGGTTCACCAGGATCACCTCGATATCGCCGCAGAACTCCCACAGAACCTGACGGCACGCCCCGCACGGTGGCGTAAGCCAGGGAGTGTCCGTGGCGACCACAACGCGGCGGAACCCCGCAATCCCGTCACTTACCGCCTTGAAGAGCGCCACGCGTTCGGCACAGACGGTCAGGCCGTAGGTTGCGTTCTCGATGTTGCAGCCCGTGTGGATGCGGCCTTCGGTGTCTTCGAGCGCCGCGCCCACCAGAAATCGCGAGAACGGGGCGTGCGCGCGGCGGCGGGCTTCAAGAGCGGCGGCGATGAGGGCGTCGAGCGTGGCCATGGGGTCAACGGTCAAGCCGCGGGATGACGGTCTTGAGCAGGCGCACAAAGGTCTGGCGCACCATGCGGCCGGTTTCGAGCACTTCTTCGTGGTTGATCTTCTCGCCCGACAGGCCGGCCGCCATGTTGGTGACGCAGGAGATGGCGAGCACGCGCAGGCCCAGGTGATTGGCCTGGATGACTTCAGGGACCGTGGACATCCCAACCAGATCGGCGCCGATGGTGCGGAGAAAGCGGATCTCGGCGGGGGTTTCGTAGCTTGGCCCCAGCATGGCCGCGTAAATGCCCTCATGCAGCGTGATGCCGAGTTCGCGGGCGGTGTCCAGGGCGATGGCGCGCAGTTCGGCGGTGTAGGCATCGGTCATGTCGGGGAAGCGCGGCCCCAGTCGATCGTCATTGGGGCCCGCCAGCGGGTTTGCGCCTTGCAGATTGATGTGGTCCGAGATAGCCACCAGAGCTCCACGGGCGAAGCCGGCATTGATGCCGCCCGCGGCGTTGGTGAAGATCGCCGTGCGCACGCCCAACGCATGCATGGCGCGCACGCCGGCCACGGCCTGTTGCGGCGTGTAGCCTTCATAGAGATGGAAACGGCCCGCCATCACCACCAGAGGCACGCCGCTCAGGGTGCCGAACACCAGCTTGCCCTCGTGTCCCACGGCCGTGGATTGAGGCCAGTCCGGGATGGAGGCGTACGGGATGGCGTGGGCTTCCTCCAGTTCCTGGGCGAAACCGCCGAGCCCGCTGCCCAGTACGACGCCAACGCGCGGGGCGTTCGAGGCATGGCGCCGGATGTGGTCAAGTGCCGCTTGCATCGGTCCTCTTAGAGAAGCATGCCCGCGATGCAGGCTGACATGAAGTTGGCCAGGGAACCGGCCAGCACGGCGCGCAGGCCCAGCCGCGCCAGATCGGATTTGCGGCTGGGAGCAAGCGCGCCAATACCGCCGATCTGGATGGCGATGGAACTCAGGTTCGCGAAGCCGCACAAGGCGTAGGTGGCGATAACGAAGGATCGCGGATCGAGCTGCGCCTTGACCGGGCCAAGCTGCAGAAAGGCCACGAACTCGTTCAGCACGAAGCGCGTGCCCAGCAGGTTGCCGACCGTCTGGGCATCCTTCCAGCTCACACCCATCAGCCATGCGACCGGCGACAGCAGATAGCCGAAGAGCTTCTCCAGCGACTCCGGAAACCACGCCAGGCCGGGCAGCGTGTGGACCCAGCCGAGGCCGCCGTTCACCAGGGAGATCAGAGCGAGAAACGCGATGAGCATGCCGCCAATGTTGAGCGCCAGTTGAAGCCCTTCCCCCGCGCCGCGCGCCGCGGCATCAATGATGTTGACGCCGGGCCGCTCGATCTCAAGCTTGACCGTGCCTGCCGTGGCGGGTTCCTCGGTCTCCGGAATGAGCATCTTGGCCAGCATGATGGTGGCGGGCGCGGTCATGATGACGGCGGTGAGAAGGTGCTTGATCTCGACACCCGCGATCTTGACATAGGCTGCCATGACGGCGCCTGAGACATGGGCCATGCCGCTGGTCATGATGGTGAACAGTTCGGAGCGGGTGAGGCCGGCCAGGAACGGCCGGATGGTGAGAGGAGCTTCAGTTTGGCCCATGAAGATGCTGGCGGCCACGCAGGTGGACTCCGCGCCGCTGGCGCCCATCACCCGCCGCATCACCAGGGCCATGGCCTTGATCACCACCTGCATCACGCCCAGGTAATAGAGAATGGCGAACAGCGAAGCGATGAAGATCACGATGGGCAGCACCTGAAACGCAAAGATGACGCCATGCGGGCCGGCCTTTTCGCCCAGGGGGCCGAAGAGAAATCGCGACCCGGCTTCGGCGTACTCCAGAAGCGCGTTCACCGCGATGCTGGCCACCTGGAACAGTTCACCGGCGTTGGTCTTGAGCACCAGGAATGCAAAGGTGAACTGCATCCCGAGCCCCCAGAGGAGAAGCCGCGGCTGGATGGCCCGGCGATTCGAGGAGAGAAGATATGCCAGGCCCAAAATGGAGACGAGGCCGATGAGCCCGGTGAAACGATCCATCGCGGGGCCCTCCTGAAGAGTGTTTGTTTCTAGCTGACGACTTCGAGGATCAACTCACGCGGATCAGGCGGCGTGGCCGCCATGCGGAAGGCGTCCTCCACGGTCTCGGCCGCTTCCTCCACGTGCTCTTCGCTCGTGTAGTACAGACGGCAGAGAATGCTGCCGGCGTCCACCCGCTGGCCCACCTTCACTTCAAGGATGATGCCGACCGCGGGATCAATGCCGTCTTCCTTGGTAGTGCGGCCGGCGCCCATCATCATGGCGGCGCGGCCCACTTCCTCGGCGTCGATGGCGCTGACGTAGCCGCCGCGGGGCGCCGTGATTTCGCGCACGCCGGTGGCGTTGGGCAGCAGTTCGAAACGGTCCAGAACCTGCGGGTTGCCGCCCTGAGCCTGAATCACTTCCTTCAGTTTGCGGTAGCCGGAACCGTCCACGATCTTCTGCTCGGCCAGCTTGCGGGCATCGTCAAGCGATGCCGCCATCTTGCCCAGGAAGATCATCCGCGCGGCCAGTTCCACCGAGATCCGGGTGAGATCGGTGGGGCCGGCGTTCTGCAGCGTCTGCGAAACTTCCATCACTTCCAGCGCGTTGCCCACGGCGTAGCCCAGCGGCTGATTCATGTCGGTGATCAGCGCCTGAACGCGGCGGTCGAGACGGCGGCCAATGCCCACCATCATCTGCGCCAGCTTACGGGCCTCCACCTGCCGCTTCATGAAGGCGCCGCTACCCACTTTCACATCCAGCACAATGGCATCGAGGCCCACGGCCATCTTCTTCGACATGATGGAGGAGGCGATGAGCGGAATGGATTCCACCGTCGCCGTGGCATCGCGCAGGGCGTAGAATTTTCCATCGGCGGGGGCTACTTCATCGGTCTGCCCGATGAACGCCAGTTTGTGCGTGGCCAGTTGCGCCCGGAACTCTTCGATGGTGAGATTCGTGCGGAACCCCGGAATGGCTTCCAGCTTATCGAGTGTGCCCCCGGTGTGGCCCAGCGCCCGGCCGGAGATCATCGGGACCACAACACCGGCGGCGGCCGCGATCGGGGCGGCAATGAGACTGGTCTTGTCGCCAACGCCTCCGGTGGAGTGCTTATCCACCTTCAGGCCCGGGATCTCGCTCAGGTCAACGCTTTCGCCCGAAGCGATCATGGCATCGGTCATGGCGCTGACTTCACGGTCGGTCATGCCGTTGTTGTAGACTGCCATCAGGAAGGCGGCAACCTGATAGTCGGGGATGCTGCCATCGGTATATCCGTTGACAAGAAGGGCGATTTCCTCGACGGACAGTTCCTCGCCATCCCTCTTTCGTTGAATGAGGTCCACAGTACGCATTGTGAGGTTTCAGGGTATCACTATATGTAGTTGAAAGTAAAGTCGTTAAATTGTGGGTATCGGCTTCCGGAGCGCCTTCGAGGAAAGCAGCAGGGCACGCGGGATATGGAAACAGCCCTTGTAATGGTTGCCTTTCAAAGAGTGTGAGACGGAGCCGTCGCGGTTCAGATAGCCGAACCATTCGCCGAATTCAGGGTCGGGAAAGTGGCTGAACGTGTAGTCGTCCAGCCGTTCGAGCCAGGCGGACCATTTGGCTTCGCCGGTCAGTTTCCACGCCCGGATCACGGCGTAAATGGCCTCCACGTGCACCCACCAGAGCTTCATGTTCCACTCCAACTGGAAGAGCGGGCGGTCCTCGATGTCGAGGAAGTAGTGCAGCCCGCCGTACTCCCGGTCCCAGCCGTACTCCAGGGTGTTCTCCAGGATGGCCAGAGTCCGTGCGGTGAGTTGAGGGTTCGGCAGGTGCTCCAGCATGTCGAGCAGGAACCAGCAGACCTCCGTGACGTGGCCGGGAGAACAAAGCCGCCCTTCCGGCAGATGCTTGAGCAGCGCTCCGTCCGGGGCCACGTTCTCAATCAGGATGCCGTGGCCGGGTTCGAAGTGGCGGAAAGCCTGGCCGATTGCCCAGCGCATGACGCCCTGCCATTGGGGGTCCGGTGTCTTGGCGGCCAGTTCCAGCGCCATGGATGAGATCACCATGACGTCGGCCAGTTGGCTCACCGGCACACCGCCTCGAAGCGCCGGGCGGCCCATCAGAATCGGGTCCGCGATCCAGCGGCGGATGTCCTGGAAAAGGGCGATAGCCTCTGCCTTAAGCGCCGCGTCGCCGGTGGCATGGGCGTACTCAAGCAGTCCGATCATCAGGAAGACGGCGCCGTAGGGCTTGCGTTGATAGAAAACCGGCAGGCCTTCGCGGGTCAGGCTGAAGTAACAGCGCCCCTGGGCGTCACGGCCATGGCGGCGCAGAAAGGCGACGGCCCGTCCGGCGGCATCCAGCCACTCGGCGCGGGGCTCCACCTCGTTGTAGAGCTTGCTGAGCATCCACACCTGGCGGCCGTTGAGCCACATGTACTTGCGGTCATCGTAGAGGCGCCCCTCCCGGTCCAGGCAGGTGAAAAAGCCGCCGTGCTCCGGGTCCACGGAGTGGCGCATCCAGAACGGAATGACGCGCTCGAACAGCTCCTGTTCGTACTTCCGGGCAAGATCGTCGAACATTCGGCGCGCTATTTCTTCTCCGTCGCGGGCTTGGCGGGCGCGGCCTTCTTCACCGGGGCGCCGCCCTTTTTCGTGGTTCCCTTGGTGGCCGCCCTCGCCGGCTTGGCGGCTCCCGGCGGCGGGCCCACGCGGTTGAAGGTGACGGTCTTGATGGTGACGGGCTCGCGCGGCTTGTCACGCCCGTCGCGGGGAACCCGGGCAATGCGCTCCACCACGTCCTGGCCTTCCACGACAATGCCGAAGATGGTGTGGCGTCCGTTCAGCCACGGAGTGGCCGCCTCGGTGATGAAGAACTGGCAGCTTCCCGTGCCCGGGCCGGCGTTCGCCATGGCCAGCAGGCCGGGTTTGTCGAAGGTCAGGCTGGGGTCGCTCTCGTCGATGATGGGCTCGGTGCCGCCCGTGCCGTTGTCCAGAGGGTCGCCACCCTGAATCATGAAGCCGGGAATCACGCGGTGGAAGCCGGTGCCCGGGTAGAGCGGCTTGCGAACGGTCTGGCCGGTTCTGGGGTCCTTGTACGCCTTGCGGCCCAGGGCCAGATCGGCGAAATTCTTCACCGTAACAGGCGACTCCTTCTCGTACATCTGCAGCGTGACATTGCCCAGGCTGGTGACGATCGTGCTGTACAGACCCGGGGGCCGCGACGGCTTGGACGGTTCGGCTGGAACCGCGGCAGCCGGCTTCGGCGCGGCGGGCTTTGGGGCGGCAGTCTTTGGAACGGCAGGCTTGGCTGCGGCGGGTTTGGCGGCGGCAGGTTTGGCCGCGGGGGGTTTGGCCGTGCTCGGCTTCGGCGCGTCTGTCTTCGGGGTTTGGGCGTAAATCGCAGTCGCCAGAACGGCGGACACCGCGGTGAACGATGGAAGAGAGAGCTTCATCAGCGTACAGTTTAGCGCGAGTGATGGGCCGGTTTGCGCCGATTCTGATCGTCCTGGCGAATGGCCAGCCAATTTGGTACACTCGGTGCAGGTCATACGGTGATCCAAGCCATCCAATTAAACTCGGCTTCCCCGGTTCCGTTGTATCGTCAACTCCATTCTTGTCTAAGAGATGCGATCCAGCGTGGCGACATCCGCCGGGGTGAGCGCTTACCTCCCACGCGAGAATTGGCTGGCCAGCTTGGCTTGAACCGGGCCACGGTTTCGGCGGCGTATGAGTTGCTTGAGGGTGAGGGTCTGATCAACGGCCAGGTGGGCCGCGGCAGCTTCGTTCAGGCCGGTGTCCCCGGCGCGGCGCCGGCGCGTGAGGATCGCCTGATCAGCTTTGCCACCTCGCGCCCGCTGGCGGATCTGTTCCCGCTGGACGAGTTCCGGGAGACTGCTTCTGAGGTCATCGCCGATCCGCGCACGCCGGCCATCCTGCAGCTTGGGTCGCCCGGCGGCTACGCTCCGCTTCGGCAGTATCTGATGGACGAGGCCCGGCGCGATGGCCTGGCGGGACCGGGCGACGACATCCTCATCACCAGCGGGTGCCAGCAGGCGCTCGACCTTTTGCAGCGGGAACTGGCGGGCGGCGGGCAGACGGTGGCCGTGGAGGACCCTGTCTACACGGGGCTCAAGAACGCCTTCCTTCGCGGCGGCGCCCGGTTGGCGGCGGTGCCGGTGGACGAGGGCGGTCTGGACCTGGCCGAACTGGCGCGGATGTTGCCGCGGGAGCGGCCGGCGGCTCTGGTGGTGAGTCCGGACTTTCAGAACCCCACCGGGGTTTCCATGGGGCTGGACAGCCGGCGGGAACTGCTGCGGCTGGCGCGGGAATCGGGCACTGTGGTGATTGAGAACGGCATGTACGCCCGCTTGCGGTATCGCGGCCAGGCGCAACTGGCCTTGAAAGCGCTGGATGACACCGGGAGCACAGTGCTGCTGGGCAGCTTTTCGAAGATCGCCTTTCCGGGACTGCGCGTGGGCTGGGTGATTGGCCCGCGGCCGCTGATCGCGCGGCTCACCGAAGCCAAGCAGTGGTGCGATCTGCACACCGATCATCTTTCGCAGGCGATCCTGTTGCGATTTGCCGGGTCCGGGCGGTTGGAGCGGCACCTGGCGCGCATGCTGGAAGCGGGCGCCCGGGGGCTGGATGCCACGCTCGGCGCGCTGGAACAACACATGCCGCAGGGGACGCGATGGACGCGGCCCGAAGGCGGTATGAACGTCTGGGTGACCTTGCCCGCCGGGACGAACACCACGGAATTGGCTCATGAGGCGGAGCGGGCGGGAGTTTCCTATCTGCCCGGACCGGTGTTCGCGGTGGCGCGGGACGCCTCATCGTCGCTGCGCATCAGCTTCGCGGGCGCGCCCGTGGACCAGATTCGTTCGGGCATCGCGATCCTGGGCGGCATCTTCCGCCGCGCCGCGGAGCGCGCGGCCGTGCGTGAGCCTGCTCTGGCTCTGGTTTGACAACGAGTTTTTAGAAGAAGGAGATCTGACACAATGCCGAATTTTCTCGACGCCGACTTCCGGGTGAAGGTGGGCCTGGCTGAGATGCTGAAGGGCGGCGTCATCATGGACGTCACCAATGCCGAGCAGGCCGTGATCGCCGAAAAGGCGGGCGCCTGCGCCGTGATGGCCCTGGAACGCGTGCCTTCCGATATCCGGAAGGAGGGTGGCGTGGCTCGCATGGCGCCCATCAGTAAGATCCGCGAGATTCAGGAGCAGGTTTCGATTCCCGTGATGGCCAAGGCGCGCATCGGGCACTTCATGGAGGCGCGCATCCTCGAGGCTCTCAAAGTGGACTACATCGACGAGAGCGAAGTGCTGACGCCCGCCGATGAAGAGCACCACATCGATAAGCGCGGCTTCACCGTGCCGTTCGTCTGCGGCGCGCGCAACCTGGGCGAGGCCCTGCGGCGCATCGCCGAGGGCGCGGCCATGATCCGCACCAAGGGTGAGGCGGGCAGCGGCAACATCGTGGAAGCGGTGCGCCACATGCGCACCATCGTCCGTGAGATGAAACAGATCACGGTGCTGGGCCGCGAGGAACTGGTGCACACGGCGAAGAACCTGCAAGCTCCACTGGAACTGGTGGAGTTTGTCCACGAGAACGGCAAGCTGCCGGTGCCGAACTTTTCGGCGGGCGGCATTGCCACCCCGGCCGACGCCGCTCTGGCCATGCAGTTGGGGGCTGAGGCTGTGTTCGTGGGCTCCGGCATTTTCAAATCGTCGGACCCCGAGCGGTTCGCCAAGGCGATTGTCAAGGCGGCCACTTTCTACAAGGATCCGGCGAAGTTGCTGGAAGCCAGTGAAGAACTGGGCCTGGGCATGCCGGGGCTCGACATCAGCAAACTGGAAGAGCACGAACTGCTGCAGACGAGGGGTTGGTGAAAACTGCCGGCGTGCTTGCCTTGCAGGGGGACTTTGAAGCCCATCGCAAGGCAGTGGAGCGGGCCGGCGGGCGGGCGGTTGAGATCCGTGGCCGGGCGGGGCTGGAGCGGGTGGATGGCCTGATCCTTCCGGGTGGTGAGAGCACCACCATGCTCCGCCTGTTGAACCTGGAGCAACTCTTCGAGCCCCTCCGTGAGTTCGGGTTGCGGAAGCCCATCTTCGGCACCTGCGCGGGGGCCATCCTGCTGGCCCGCGCCGTGTCAAACCCGGTGCAGGCTTCCCTCGGGTTGATGGATATCGACGTCGAGCGCAATGCGTATGGCCGCCAGGTGGATAGCCGCGTCACCCGGCTTGAGGACGGCCAGGAGGCGGTCTTCATCCGGGCCCCCATCATTCGCCGCGCCGGTGACGGTGTGCGCGTGCTCGCCCGTTACCAGGGCGATCCCGTGTGGGTGGAAGAAGGGCTGCACATGGCCGCCACGTTTCACCCCGAGTTGAGCCCGGTTTCAGACGCCCACCGGCTGTTCCTGGAGCGGCTATGACCCCCAAGCGCGTCCTGTTCGTCTGCATCGGCAATCTGTGCCGCAGCCAGATGGCCGAAGGATTCGCGCGGGCGCGGGGCGCGGACGTTGTGGCTGCTTCGAGCGCCGGTGTCTACGCCGGCACGGAGATCCCGTACCTCACCCATGAAGCCATGGGGCAGCGCGGCGTCGACACCACGGGCCAGATTCCCAAACAACTCATTCCGCACTTCACGCGGGGCGTCGACCTGATCATCAACATGAGCGGAATGCCCCTCCCTCGGTTTTGCCGCGACATTGCAAGCGAGGACTGGGTGGTGGCTGACCCCTACGGGAGCGGTCCCGAATCCTACGCGGCCACGCGCGACGATGTGGAAGCGCGGGTGGGCGACCTGATCGCGCGATTGGCGGGTTGATGGAGTCCGTTTACTATGTGATGAGCTGGCTGTGCCATCGCACCTGCCGGCACTGCTACGAGGACCGCTTCCGTCCCTACCACGGCGACGAACTGCGCAGCGTGGTGGAACAGGCCCGCGCGAACGCGCCCCGGATCATCGACAACCTGCCGGACCGCTTCACCTATCTGGACCGCGCCCAACCGGATGCCAACGGCGCTCCGGTGGAACGCACAGGCACCGTGATTCTGGCGGGTGGCGAAATCCTGCTCAAGGAAGTGCGTGAGCCGGTTCTCTACCCCGCCATCCGGCAACTGCGCGCCAGGTATGCCGGGCAAGGCGGCATCCAGGTGATTGTGCAGACCACCGGCGATATCCTCACGCCGCGCATCGCTGGCGAACTGCGTGACCTCGGGGTCGCGCAGATCTCGGTTTCCGGCGTGGACGACTTTCACGAAGGCATGCAGGGTGAAGCGGCGCAGGCGGCGTTCCGCGCCCGGCTGAGCGCCATGTTTGAAGCCTGCGGCGTTCAGCCGGTTCACCACAAGGCCGGTGAACCGCGCGCCGACAGCGACGGCTGCCGCTACAACTTCTTCGGTGCCACGCCGGATGAGTGGATCGGGCGGCTATGGCCGCGCGGCCGGGCGCAGTCGAACGAACTGTCCACGGCCACGATAGCCGACAATTTCTGCGACCGCTGGTCGGGCGGGCGGAACTTCCTGGACCATCGCTACAACGGCAGCGAGGTCTCCATCGACCCGGCGGGCGACGTCTTTCCCTGTTGCCTCAAGACCCGCCACCCCGTGGGCAACATGCTCAACGCCAAGCTCGACCGCATTCTCGACGGTCTGCGCGGTAACCCGGTGTATGAAGCGATCTCGGCGGGGCAGCCCCAGCGCATGGGCCTGACGCACGGCTGGACCGAAGAGGAGTTCCTGCGGAAGTCCGTCACGCGTCTTCCCTCCGGCCGCGAGTACGCCAACCTGTGCATCGGCTGCGACCGCTTCCACGACGAAGTGCTGGCGCCCGGTCCCCTGGTCCAAATCAGCTAACGAGTGGCCTCGTGGACCACCCGGCCGTTGAAGATCGTCAGGTCCACCCGGGCTTCGTGGATCTTCATCGGATCGATCGCGAAAACGTCCTTCGACAGAACCACCAGGTCGGCCAGCATACCCGGGGCGATGGTTCCTTTTACGTTCTCTTCAAAGGCGGCATAGGCCGCGCCGGAAGTGTACGCTTCCAGGGCCTGGGTTACGGTGACACGCTGCTCCGGAAGCCAGCCGGTGGGGGGCTCGCCTTCCAGCGTCCGGCGATTGACCGCGCAGTGCAGGCCCCGGACCGGGTCCGCCGTGATGGAGGCCGGCCAGTCGCTTGAGAACGCCAGGCGCCCGCCCGCTCCGGCAATCGCGGCCCAGGCGAACGACAGCGGCAGCCGGGCCGGGCCTACGGCGCGGCTCCATACCTCAATGGTGCTTGGGTAGGCGTGAATCGGCATCATGGAAGCGATAACGTTCAACTTGCCGAAGCGGATCAGGTCTTGCGGGTGCAGCGATTCGATGTGTTCCACGCGATGCCGCCGGTCCCGCGGGCCATTGGCCCGGGCCGCCGCCTCGTAAGCATCCAGTGTCATGCGAACGCCGCGATCGCCGATCGCGTGGGTGTAGACCTGCAGCCCCAGCCGGTCGGCCTCGGCCACCGTGCCATTCAGTTGCTCCCCGGTCCAGGCCGGCGTGCCTCGCGTCTCCGGCGCATCGGCGTACGGCTCCAGCATGGCCGCGGTATGGCTCTCGATGACGCCGTCGACGGCGATCTTCACCGCGGGCATTCGCAGCAGGGTCCCGCGATAGCGCCGCGACAAGGCCGCCGCTGTCTCCAGCTTCGTGTTCGGGCCAATCGAACTGGCCATGGTGACGCGCAGGGTGAGCTTGCCCGCGCGCTCCAGATCCTCGTACAGCGACATCTCACCGGCATCGCCGTTCGCGTTCTGAATGCTGGTGATGCCAAGGCCGCGCATGAGCCGAAGGCCGCGCTCCAGACTGGCCAGCCGTTCTTCCCGCGTCGACGGCGGAAGATGACGCCGCACCAGTCCCTGCGCCCCTTCCAGCAGCGCGCCGCTCGGTGTGCCGTCCGGGTCCTTCACCACTTCACCGAAGCCATTGAACTTCGTGTCGCGCGTGATCTCGGCGATGCGCAGCGCCTTCGAGTTCACCCATGCCGTGTGGCCGTCGTAGGCGGCGAGGAACGCCGGCCGGTCTGGCACCACGGCATCCAGTTGGCTCCTGTGCGGCAGCGTCTTGCCGGGGAAGCAGGTGTACTCCCAGCCCCGCCCGCGCACCCAGGGCTTGTCCGGATTCGCCTTGGCCCAGGCGGCAATGCGCCGCGTCATCTCCTCCAGCGTGCAGGCGCCGGTAAGATCGATCTCGGCCAGACCCATCGCGCCGCCCAGCAGGTGAATATGCGCGTCGTTGAAACCCGGAATCAGCAGGCGTCCCCGCAGGTCAACGCGCCGCGTGCCGGGTCCGGCGAGTTTCAATACGTCCGCGGCGGAGCCCACGGAAGCGATCTTTGTGCCCTCCACGGCCACGGCTTCGGCGAACCGGGCGCCGCCGGTCCACACACGCCCCCTGGAAAAGATCAGGTCCGGCGCGGCGGACAGCGCCAGAAGCGCCAGCAGGCTCATTTTCCGCCGCCGAGCGCGGTGCCTTCCCGAATCTCATCGCTGGCCCGCTTCACGATCATGTCGCCGGCGGTCAGGGGGCCTAGCACTTCCACCAGATCGCCCACCGGTCCTGCCCGGCGCACGTTTACCCAAACGGCCTTGCCCTGCTCCGCCCGGATGACGAACACGCGTTCGGTGGTCGTCACGATGGCGGTGGGAGGAACCAGCAGGGACGGCCGCGGTTTCCGCACCGGCCACTGCACGTCGGCGAACATGCCGGGCGCCAGGGCTCCGCGCGGGTTGGCCACATCCAGTTCCACAGCCATGGTGCGCGTCTTGGGGTCCATGGCGCCGGCGATGCGGGCCACCGTGCCATGGAAGGTCTCGCCTGCGTGGGCCGGTACGGTGAAGGCCACGCGGCCGCCGCGAGGAATGGCGGCGGCGTCGTACTCCGGCACGGCGACGGTCAATCGCAGACGGTCCAACTGTTCGATCCTTACCAGGGGAGCCTGCCGCTCCGGGCCCACCAGAGCGCCGGTATGCGCCATGCGTTCGGTGACCGTGCCGGCAAACGGAGCAGTCACCTTGAGATACTTCTCCATCTCGCGCAGCGGCGCGATGGCGGCCCGCATGGCGGCAACCTGCGATTCGATGCCGCGAATCACAGCCTTGGCGCCTTCCACCGCTTTTTCCGCCAACACCACTTCATGCTGTGTGATCACGCCGGGGGTGGCTGAAGCCGCCTTCAACCGGTCATAGGTGGCCTGCGCCGCGCCCAGCCGGGCTTCCGCCTCCGCGCGCTGCGCTTCAACGGCCGCGGCGCGAGCCTCCGCCTCAGCGATTCGAGCCGCCATCTCCGGCGCCGCCAGAACCGCCACTGTCTGCCCGGCGGTGACACGCGTGGCGCGGTCCACGTCGATCTTCTCGATGAACCCGGCCACGCGGGCATGCAGGTCCACCTGTTGAAAGGGCTCAAACTCGCCGGGCAGCCGCACCACGCGGTCCACCATCCGGGACTCCACTTTCGTCAAATCCTGCGCCTCCACGGCAGCCACGCAGGCCCATGCCGCGGCCAGCATCCTAAGCAGCTTCATGATATTTACTCTCCGGATCGTTCGGATCCAAGGACGCCGCCTGACGGCCGGCGCCGCGCATGAGAATCGCGTAGACCGCCGGCAACACGGTGAGCGTCGCCAGGGCAGCCACCACCAGGCCGCCGATGACCGCGCGGCCCAGGGGCGCGGTCTGCTCGCCGCCCTCTCCCAGCCCGATTGCCACCGGCACCATGCCGGCGATCATGGCGAAAGCGGTCATCAGGATGGCGCGCAACCGTTCCACGGCGCCGTGCGAAGCGGCCGCCACCGGATCCTCTCCCGCCCGCCGGCTGCGCTCGGCGAACGTCACCAGCAGGATCGCGTTCGCCACCGCAATGCCCGTGGCCATGATGGCGCCCATGTAGGACTGCACGTTGACGGTGGTTTCCGTCAATCGCAGGGCCAGCACCACGCCGCACAGCACGGCGGGCACGGTGGAGAGCACCGCCAGCGCCAGCCGGACCGACTGAAAGTTCGCGGCCAACAACAGGAACACCGCGGCAATGGCGGCTTTCAAGCCAGTGCTCAGGCCGTTCAACGTTTCTTCGAGCGGCGGAATCTGTCCGCGCACGTTCACCGTGGCGCCGCGCGGCGGCTCGCCCGCCCGCCGCACCGCCTCCCGCACCAGCGGCGCTACTTCACCCAGGGGAACCCCGTGCAGGTTGGCTGTCAGGCTCACCATGCGCTGCATGTTGTAGCGGTCGATTTCGCCCATCGTCGTGCCTTGGCGGATGGTGGCCAGGTCGCCCAGTGCGGGGCGCGATTCGCCGTTTTCCATCACCGGCAGATCGCGAATGTCGTCGGCCGATCCGATGCGGCTCTGCGGGATCTCCACTTGAATCTGGAAGGCATTGCCGCTGACGGGGTCGCGCCAGTAGTTCGGGTCGATGAAACGGCTGGACGCGGTGGCGGTCACCAGGGAGCGCAGGACGTTGGCCGCGGTGAGCCCGAACTGCCCGGCGCGCTGGCGGTCCACGTTCACTTCCATGGTGGGGTAGTCGTTTGGCTGCGAGTATTGCAGGTCGCGCAGAACGGTCAGCCTGGCCAGCTCCGCGCGGATCTTGTCGGCATGGGCGCGATTGGCCGGCAGCGCGGGGCCCTGCACCGCCACTTCAATGGGCGCCGCCGCGCCGAAACTCATCACCTGCCCGATGATGTCGCCGGCTTCGAACGACGCGGTCACACCAGGCATCGCTTCCTTGAAACGGGCGCGCAGCCGTTCGCGCAGCGCTTCGCCGCGCATCGGGGCGGTGGGTTTCAGCGCCACCAGAAGCACGGCTTCATGGGGCCCGCTGGTCCACAGGTAGATCGTGTTGATGGGATAACTGGGCGGCTGCACGCCAATGAATCCGGTGGTGATTTCCACGTTCTCCGCGCCCACCTCCGTCTTCACCACATCCAGCGCCTTGAGCGCCACCAGTTCCGTGCGCTCAATGCGAGTGCCGGTGGGGGCGCGCAGGCGAATCTGGAACACCGGCACGTTGGCCGGTGGAAACATCTCCGTGCCCAGCGTCGGCGTCACCAGATAGAGGATCGCCGCGGCGCCGGCCGCATAAAGGCCCGCCAGCGGCCACCGCAGGCGCAGCGCGGAGTCCACATAGCCGCGATAGGTCCGGCGGAACCAGCCCTCGGTCTCCGCGGCGGCCTTCCGCATGATCCAGGTGGCAAGCACGGGCACCAGCGTGCTGGACAACACGTACGACGAGATCATCGCGTACCCCACGGCCATCGACAAGGGCACAAACAACTGCCGCGCCGTCCCCGTCATGAAGAACGAGGGAACGAACACGGCGAGGATGGTGAGCATCGCGAGCAGGCGTGGAATCGCCGTGCGGCTGCATGCCTCAAGCACTGCCCGCGCGCGTGAGGCGCCGCGTGCCATGTGGGTGTGGATGTTCTCGATCTCCACCGTCGCTTCGTCCACCAGCACGCCCACCGCCAGAGCCAGCCCGGCCAGCGTCATGATGTTCAGCGTCTGCCCGGTGGCCCACAGCCAGAGGATGGCGCCGAACAGCGAGAAGGGAATGCTGACAATCACGATCAGGGAACTGCGCCAATCGCGAAGGAACACCAGGACCACCAGGCCTGTCAGCAGCGCGCCGAGCAGCCCTTCGTTCACCAGATTGCGAATCGCGTCGGAGACGTACTTCGACTGGTCGAACTCAAGGCGGATATCGACATCCTCGGGCGCCAGCTTCCGCATCGCCGGCAGGGCGTCGCGCACGCGCGAAACCACCGCCAGCGTCGAGGCGTCGCTGCGCTTGGTCACCGGGATGTAGACCGTGCGCTTGCCGTTCACGTGGGCGAACGCGGTGACCACGTCGGTGCCGTTTTCCACGGTGGCGATGTCGCGCAGATAGACAGTGGGGCCGTTCCCCACCCGCACCGGAGCATCGGCCAGCTCCGCCAGATTCCCGCCGATCACACCGTTTGAGGTGGCAAACCGGGCCAGGTCGCCGGTGCGAACAATGCCTGAAGGAATCACCGTGGATGCCTTGTTCACCGCGATGATCGCCTCTTCCGGAGACACACGGTAAGACCGCAGCCGGTCCGGATTCAGGCGCACCAGGATCGTCCGCTGATTGCCCCCAAAGGGCGGCGGCGCCGACACGCCGGGCAGCGTGGCGAACAGCGGCCGCACCCGGTTGAGAGCGATGTCCTGCATCTCACCCGGGCTCCGGGTGGGGCTCGAGAAAATGAGCTGGCCCACCGGAACGCTACCGGGATCGAATCGCGTGATGAACGGCGGCACGGCGCCCGGCGGCATGAACGCACGCGACCGGTTCACGTATCCCACCACCTGCGACATGGCCTGATCCATGTTGGTGCCCTCATGAAACACCAGCTTCATCAGCGCAACGCCCTGAATGTTCCTGGATTCGACGTGTTCGATGCCCGTGATGTAGAGGAAGTGATACTCGTAGTAGTAGGTGAGGAACCCTTCCATCTGGGCAGGGTCCATGCCGCCATAGGGCTGCGCCACGTAGATGGTGGGCGATCCGACGTTGGGAAAGATGTCGGCGGGCATCCGCTTCACCGCCAGCCACGCCGCCAGGGCCAGAGCCACCGCCATCACCATCACGGTGACCGGCCGCCGCATCGCGAAGTAAACCAGTTTCATCGCTGCCTTACTCCTTGGACGCCGCCGCCAGGTAGGAGTCCAGATCGCCCTGGGACACCGCCACGGCCAGCATGGCGCGCCAGATGGCCAGCCGCGCGAGCGCGTCGTCAATCTCCGCCTGCGCGATCAATCGCTGGGCATCGGCGATTTCAATCACGGTGCCGATACCGGCCTTGTACCGGGCCATGGCCTGCATCTCCACGGCGCGTGCATTCTCCAGTTGCAGCGGTGTGTTGCGGGCCACGCGGCGGGCGCCCTCCAGCATGGCCGCCGCGCGCGCCTTCTGCGCATCCAGATCGGTGAGAACCTGCTCATACCGCCGCTGTTCGGCCAGCGTGCGATGTGTTTCCATCTCCTTCCGCGCCCGCAGCCCGGGTTGAGAGAGAAAAGGGAACGTCACCGTCAGGCCCGTGCCCCAGTTGTAGAAGTTCGGTCCCAACCCGCTGGCCGGGCCGCCGGACCGTCCATCCGGAAACGCGCCGGAACCCCGGCCAAACACCGAAGTCTGGTAGTTGAACCGTGGATAGAACGTACGGTCCAGCACTTTGAGGCGCGCCTTGGACTCCTCAATGCTTGCGTCCTGTTCCACCGCCGCCGGGTGCTGCGCGCTGGCCCGCTCCTGATCCAGCCCGGGCGCGGGTCCCAGCAGCTTCCCGGGCGACACCGCGGCATCGGGACCCGCAAACTGAGCCAGCGCGGCGCCGGCCACCTGGACAGCCTGCCGGGCGTGCTCCAATTGCGTCTCCGCGTTGATCCGTTCGGCGCGCGCCCGCGTCAGGTCGATGCCGGGCCGCAGATCCGCCTTCACCAGCGTGGCCACCGTCTCTTCCACCACCCGGGCGCGGGCCAGCGCCGCCGCCACGCCCTTCAGCGTCTGTTCCGCGGCCAGAACCGTGAGGAACGCGTCCGCGGCCGTTGCCGCCACGTCCAGCCGGGTGCGGTCGAGGGCGGCCTCTTCGCGCTTCCGGGCCGCTTCAGCGGCGTCCACCTGCGACTGGCGCAGCCCGAAATCGAAGGGTTCCCACGATACGGTGAACCCGGCCGCGCTGCCCCAGACGTTTGAGCCGGAGTTCGTGTGGAACGCCGGGCCGGGGATGGAAGGCAGAATCGATTGGGGCAGGATCATTCCGTAAACGTTGTTGTGCGTGGCCCGGTTCAACTGCGCGATGGCGTCGGCCTGGGGTAGAAACGCCGTGCGCGCCAGCCTGATCGCCGCGGCCGCCGAGGCCACCCGCTCCGAGGCGCTCTTGGCCGCCGGATAACGCTCAGCCGCTGCCCGCACCGCCTGCTCGATTGTGAGGGGCCGTGTCTCGGCGCACGCCCAATGAGTGCAGGCAAGGATAACCCCCGCCCAGGGAACTTTCCGCGAATACATTGTTACCGGTCCAGTCTAACGAGTGAGCTCGGTCCACAGGGCCCGGTACCAGCGCAGAAACCGTTCCGGCTCCTTGCTCTCCTGCGCCTCGCACAGGGTGTACCGGTCATAGCCCGATTTCTTGAGCAGGCTGAACAGTTCCCGGTACGGGTACGGCCCCGCCAGTTCGTTGATATGGACGTTCTTGATCCACGGGCGCAGCAGGTCGAAGCTCTGTTTCACGCTGCCGTCCACGATGTCGGTGGGGTTCGAATTCCAGCACACGCCCACGCCGGGATGCCGCGCCGCCTTCATGATGGCCGCCGAAACCGGTGGATTCTGAGTGTCCCGGCCGTGCACCTCCATCCACACCTCAACGCCCATCTTGGAGCCGTATTCGCCCAGTTCGCGCAACGCGGCGCCGATGTTGTTGATCGTGGTCTCGCGGGGCACCTCGGCGGGCAGTCCGTTGGGCCGCACCTTGACGCCCCAGGCTCCCGTGTCGTGCGCCAGATCGATGAACTGCTTCGCGGTCTCCACATTCTGCGCCCGCACCTTGGCATCGGGCGAATGGAACTCGCACGTCGAGCCATAGCTCAGCAGCCGCACCTTGCTGCGCTTGAACCGTTCCGCCACCCGTTCGCGCTGCGCCTTGTCGATGGTGGGCTCCACGCCGTGCTTGTGCTGCGTTCGCAGTTCCACGGCTTCAAACCCGGATGCTTCAAGGTTGCGGATGATGGTCTCCACATCCCAATCCTTCAGAACGTTGTACGTCACCGCGCCCAATATCATGCCGGTCTCCTGTTCTTTACGTTGCCTGCCAGACCATCCGTCCCCGGACAATGGAAGCCACCGGCCCGCCGGTGAACGCGTGCCCGTCAAACGGCGAGTTGCGGCTCTTCGAAGCCGACTGGTTCACATCGTACGTCCACTTGCGCGCCGGGTCAATCACCGTCACGTCGCCCTGCGCGCCGGGCGCCAGCGTGCCGTGCGGCAGATCGAGAATTCGCGCCGGGCCGGTGGTGTAGAGTTCGATCATCCGGGTGAGTGAAATCAGGCCCGGATGCACCAGGCGCTCGAACGTCAGCCCGATGGCCGTCTCCAGGCCCAGAATGCCGAACGGGCACTTTTCGAACTCCTGCATCTTCTCGCTGCCGGCGTGGGGCGCATGGTCGGTGGCCAGCGCGTCAACGGCGCCGCCCGCGATTCCCGCCACGCACGCGTCTACGTCGGCGGCGCTCCGCAGCGGCGGCTTCATCTTATAGTTGCTGTCGTAGGGTTTGATGTTCCCGTCGCTCAGGGCGAAGTGATGCGGTGAAACCTCGCAGCTCACCGAAAGTCCTTTCGACTTGGCGAACGCCACCATCGCCACCGCGCGCGCGGTTGAAAGATGCGCCACGTGATAACGGGCGCCGGTCAGTTCGGCCAGCAGCAGGTCCCGCGCCACCATCACATCCTCGGAAGCCGCGGGGATGCCGCGCAGCCCCAGCCGCACGGAGGGGAGCCCCTCGTGCATGTCGCCGCCCGCGCTCAGGTGCAGGTCCTCGCAATGGTTGATCACGGGGACGCCATAGGATCTCGCCATCTCCATCGCGCGCCGCATCACCCGTGCGTTCATCACCGGCTTGCCGTCGTCTGAGATGGCCACCGCGCCCGCCGCCTTCATCGATCCGATCGCGGCCAGCTCCTCGCCCTCGCTGCCCTTGGTGATGGCGCCAATGGGGTAGACATTCACCACGGCATGGTTGCGCGCCCGCTCCACAATGTAGCTTGTGACGTGCACGCTGTCGTTCACCGGTTTCGTGTTCGGCATGCAGCAGACCGTCGTGAACCCGCCCGCGGCCGCCGCCCGCGACCCGGTTTCGATCGTCTCGGCATGCTCGAACCCCGGCTCGCGCAGATGCACATGCATGTCGATGAATCCGGGCGCCACAATCAGCCCCGTGGCGTCGAATTCGGCGGCGCCCGTTGCATCCAGCGCACGGCCCACCGCCGCAATCCTGCCATCCACCATCAGGACGTCGGCCGTCGCGTCGTGCCGCGAGGCCGGGTCAATCACACGCCCGTTTCGAAGGACAAGCTTTTCCGCCATGCCGCTAATTGGTCAAAACCCTTTCCAGAACCGCCATGCGCACGGCGATACCGTTTTCCACCTGATTGAGGATCACGCTGCGCTGCGAATCCGCCACTTCGCTTGAGATCTCGCGCCCGCGGTTGATGGGACCCGGGTGCATCACCAGCACATCGGGCTTGGCCAGGCGCAGATGCTCGGGGCGCAGCCCATAGTACCGGAAGTATTCTCCTGCCGGATACGATGTCTCGTGCTGCCGCTCCAGTTGCACGCGCAGCATCATGATCACGTCCGCCTCGCGGATCGCTTCACTGATGTTGTAGCTGATCGAAACACCCGGAGCCAGCTCCGCCAGTTCGCGGGGCACCAGCGGCGCCGGGCCGCACAACACAATGTCGACGCCGAACTTCGAGAGCAGGTGAATGTTCGACCGGGCGACGCGGCTATGCGCGATGTCGCCGATGATGGCCACGCGCATGCCATCGATCCGGTCCCGGTTATCCAGAATGGTCCGGGCATCCAGCAGCGCCTGCGTGGGGTGTTCATGCGTGCCGTCGCCCGCGTTGATGATGGGCGTGGGCAGGAATCGGGCCAGAAAGTGTGGCGCGCCGGAGGCCGCATGGCGCATCACAATCACGTCGGGCTGCATCGCCGCCAGCGTGTTCAGCGTGTCCACCAGGGATTCGCCCTTCGATACGCTTGAGCCGGAAGCGGTGATGGACACCGCGTCGGCGCTCAGGCGCTTGGCCGCGATCTCGAAGCTGGTGCGCGTGCGCGTCGAAGCCTCAAAAAAGAGATTCACCATCAGCCGGCCCCGCAGCAGATCCAGCCGCTTGTTCGCCTGCCGTTGCACCGGCTGAAAGCTTCTGGCTTTTTCGAGAATGACCTCGATTTCGGCGCGCGTCAGATCCTCAATGCCCAGAAGTCCCCGGCCCATCTAATCGGCTTTCTCCACCAGCAGCACCTTCTCAACGCCGTCGATCTCCTTGAACTTCACTTCGATGATCTCGTTGGCGGCGGTCTGCACCATGCGTCCCACATAGCGGGCTTCGATGGGCAGTTCGCGATGGCCGCGGTCGATCAGGCACAGCAGTTGCACGCGCGCCGCGCGGCCCTTGTCGAACAGCGCATCCAGGGCGGCCCGCACCGTCCGCCCGGTGTAGAGCACGTCGTCCATCAGTACGATGTCCTTGCCTTCCACCGGAAAATCGATCGCCGTGCCGTTCACCACGGGCTTGTGGCCCACCGTGGACAGGTCATCGCGGTACAGGTTGATGTCGAGAATGCCCACCGGCACCGTACGGTTCTCAAGCGCCTGAATCTTGGCCGCCAGCCGCTCGGCCAGGGGAATGCCGCGGCGGCGGATGCCGATGAACGCCAGACGGTCCAGATTCTCGGTCTTTTCAAGGATTTCGTGGGCCAGACGGACCAGCGTGCGGTCGATTTCCGACGCACTCATGATCTGTGATTTTTCACGGGTCGTGCTCATGGGGGTCGTGTGTAGGGTACCACGGCGGGCTTGCGGAATGCCGGTTTCGGTGCCTGTGAGTCCCGAAAGAGCGAACCGGCGCCGGACGCGTGCTATACTTGAGACGTCCATCCCTTTGGGGCATGCGCTGGACCTTTGTCCAGATGCTTGGCCTAATCGAACAAAGCTAAGGATTCCGGATCATGCCGAAACTGAAAACCCATAAGGGTGCGTCGAAGCGTTTCAAGAAAACGGGCACTGGAAAGATTGCCCGCCGGCACGCTTTCGCCCGCCACATTCTCACCTCCAAGGCGCCCGGCCGTAAGCGGCGTCTGGCGCAGAGTGTGGTGGCCGATTCGGCCAACGAAGCGGCGCTCAAGGTGATGCTCCCCTACTAGCGGAGCCCCGGGTGCAAGGCGGTGCGCGTGGCACGTGCCCGCCGGCCCCATCTGATTGAAAGGAGAAAAACGTGCCAAGAGTAAAACGTGGTCCAAAGCGGGCAGCGTCCCGCAAAAAGACCCTTGAAAAAGCGTCCGGTTATTTCCTGACCAAGAGCAAGCTGCACCGCTCCGCCCAGGAAGCCGTCGAGAAAGCCGGACGGTACGCCTTCATCGGCCGCCGCCGCAAGAAGCGCGACTTCCGCGCCCTCTGGATTCAGCGCATCAACGCGGCCTGCCGCCAGGCTGAGATGTCGTACAGCCGGTTCATGGATGGCCTCAAGAAGGCCGGGATTGAACTGAACCGCAAGATCCTCGCCGATCTCGCCGCCACCGACGCCGCCGCGTTCAATGAACTGGTGGCGAAGGCGAAGGCCGCCCTCGGCTAGCCCTCGGCTTGGCCTGTGTTCGGCCCGCGGCTTTGCCGGTGCTTCCAATGGATATGATCGACGAGGTTGCCCAAGATCCCTTAGCCGTTCTCGAAGAACGGATCGCCCGGACCGTGGACGTCATCAGTTCGCTCAAACGCGAACGGGATAGCGCGGACTCCGCCCGGACGGCCGCCGAAGCCGGCCGCAAAGCCGCCGAAGCCGACCGCGATGCGGCCCGTGCCGAGGTGGCCCGTCTGATGCGTGAAATGGATTCCCTGCGCGCCGAACGCAAACAGGTGAAGTCGCGCGTCGAAAAACTGCTCGGCCAGATGGACCTGCTGGCCCAGGGTTAGGTCCGGACCATGGCGGCGCCCGAACGCAAGCCGGTCCGGGTCACCATCTTTCACCAGAACTACACCATCCTCGCTTCCGGCGACGAGGCGGAGGTGCATGAGATCGCCCGTGAGATGGACGAACTCATGATGTCCATCGCCCGCCGCGCTGGCAATGTCGAAACCGCCAGACTGGCCGTTCTCGCCGGTCTCCACATGGCGGACGAACTCAGGCGCGCCCGCCGTGAACTGGATGCCCTGCGCGCACGCATTGAGGCCAAATCCGCCGAACTCAGTGGCCGGCTGGGCCGCGCGTTGGACGGTCAGGACTAACAGCCGGCAAAGGCCGGGGCGGCTTCATGACACCCAGGCAACGCCGCCGCCCCATGTCCGTCTTGCCGGTTGTGGCATGGGAGAACCGGCATGGAAAACCCACGCGCGCGTGGGGTCCACTATAATCAAGTACACGGAAGAATCATGTTCCTGTACCGGGTTGGATTCGCCCTGCTTGCCCCGGCGCTCCTGGCTGCGCCGTCCTTCGACCAGGTAAGGTCCATTTTCGCTGCCTCCTGTGTCTCCTGCCACGGGGCCGCCAACTCCCTTGGCGGACTGCGCCTCGACAGCCCCGAAGCCATCGCTCGCGGCGGCGCTGCCGGACCCCTCTTCACGCCCGGCCGCTCCACAGGCAGCCGGTTGCTTGCCCGGCTCACCTCCGCCAATCCCAAGGAACGTATGCCCATGGGCGCCGCGCCATTGAAACCGGCCGAGATTGCGGCCGTTCGCGAGTGGATCGACGGCGGAGCCCAGGTGCCCGCCACCGCGTCCATCGCCTCCACGGCGCCCAGGCACTGGGCCTATCGTAAGCCCGTCAAACCCGCGCCCCCGGCCGTTCGCGGCGGCTCCCAGGTGCGGAACCCCGTCGACCGCTTCCTGCTGGCGCGCCTCGAAAAACAGGGCCTCTCGTTCAATCGCGAAGCGCCGCGCGAGACTCTCATCCGGCGCCTGTCCCTCGACCTCACCGGACTTCCGCCCACCCCTCAGCAAGTGGCCGCCTTCTCATCCGACACCCGGCCCGACGCGTACGAACATCTGGTTGATGAGCTCCTCAAATCGCCCCGCTACGGGGAACGCTGGGCGCGCCCCTGGCTCGATCTCGCCCGCTACGCCGACACCAACGGCTTTGAAGCGGATCGCCGCCGGACCATGTGGCGGTATCGCGACTGGGTGATTGACGCCCTCAACGCCGACATGCCTTTCGACCAGTTCACCATCGAGCAACTGGCCGGTGACATGCTGCCGAACCCCACCGTGGCGCAGAAGATCGCCACCGGCTTCCATCGCAACACCATGTTCAACGAAGAGGGCGGCGTCGACAGGGAAGAGGCGCACTTTGAAGTTCTGGTGGACCGCGTCAACACCACCGCCAGCACCTGGCTGGGCGCCACACTGATGTGCTCCCAGTGCCACAACCATAAGTACGATCCGTTCACCCAGAAAGAGTACTACCAGTTGATGGCCTTCTTCAGCCAGACCACCAGGGCCAGTCAGAACGCCAGCGACGCCATCGCGAAATGGCGCGAAAAACAGATCGATCTGGCCACCGCGGAACAGGAGACGCGCCGCAAGCAGATCACCGGCCGCATCGCCTCACTCGAAGCCAAACTCAAGACCTCCACGCCGGAACTCGAACGCGAGCAGCAGGAGTGGGAGACCGGCGCTCTCGAAGCCGCCCGCGCCTGGCGTACCTTTGAGCCGTCCGGCCTTCAGTCCGCCGCGGGCGCCCAACTTGCCTTTGCGAACGGCTTCATCCTGGCCACGGGCGAGAACGCCCAACGCGAAACCTACACCCTCACGGGGCCCCTTCCCAAGGGCCCGCTCACCGCCCTCCGCATCGAAGCCAAACCCCATGCCAGCCTGCCCCGCAACGGCCCCGGCCGCGATATCTACGGCAACTTCATCCTCACCTCCGTCGCCGTGGAGATTGGTGGCCCCGGCGGATGGAAGCGCCTGGAGCCGCGCCGCGTCGTCTCCGATGACGGCCGGGTCGAGGATCGCAACAAGCGCCAGCTCTGGACCATCGACGCCTCGCGCGAGGAAAAGCGCCTCGCCCGGCAGTTGGTTCTCGTGCTGCCCGAAACGGAGATCCCCGAAGGCGCCCAACTCCGCCTCACGCTGGTGCAGAACTCCGACTTCGTCGGCCAAAGCCTGGGGCATTTCGCCATCGCCACCACCGCCTCCGCCGGCCCTGAGCGCCCGGTTCGAGTCCGCGCCAAACTGCGGCCGGCCTTCGAAAGCGCCACCCGCACCGAAGGCCAGAAGACCGAACTGGCCGAGTTCTTCCGCGGCATCGCCCCGTCCCTGGAACCCGTGCGCGATCTCATCAAGGAACTGCGCAACGATCTTGACCGCATGGGCATCGCCAGCGCCCTGGTGATGGAAGAGCCGCCGGGCTTTGAGCGGCCGTCCGATTTCATTCGCACCCGCGGCCTCTTTTCCGCAAAAGCCGGCAAGGTGTATGCCGACGTGCCGGCGGTGCTGGGCGCCCTGCCGCCCGATAGCCTGCCCAACCGTTTGGGCCTGGCCCGATGGCTCGTGAGCCGCGAAAATCCGCTCACCGCCCGCGTTGCCGTGAACCGCATGTGGGAACAGTTCTTCGGCCGAGGCATCGTCGAAACCAGCGAGGATTTCGGCACCATGGGTGAGCGGCCCCTCCATCCCGAACTGCTCGATTGGCTGGCCACGGAGTTCATGGACCGCAACTGGAGCCAGAAAGCGATGCACCGCCTCATCGTCACCTCCGCGGCGTATCGACAAAGCTCGGCGGTCACTCCGCCGCTGCTCGAAGCGGACCCCTACAACCGCCTCATCTCGCGCGGCCCGCGCTTCCGCCTGGAAGCGGAGATGGTTCGCGATGCCGCCCTGGCTGCCAGCGGTCTGCTGAGCGCCAGAATTGGTGGCCCCAGCGTCTTCCCGCCGCAGCCGGAAGGAGTCTGGGACGTGCCCTACTCCGATGAGCGCTGGATTGAGAGCAAGGGCGAGGACCGCTATCGCCGCGCGCTCTATACGTTCCTGCGCCGCAGCGCGCTTTACCCGGCCATGATGAACTTCGACGCCACCTCGCACGAAGTCTGCACCGTGCGCCGCGTCCGCACCAACACCCCGCTTCAGGCTCTCACCACGCTCAACGATCAGGCGTTCTTCGAAGCCGCCCGCGCCCTGGCGGCCCGCATCGCGCGGGAAGGCGGAACCGAGGACCGCGCTCGCGCCACCCACGGCTTCCGTCTGGTGGCCAGCCGCGCTCCTTCCGCCCGTGAAATGGACCGCCTTCTCAGTTGGCTCGCCCAGGAGCGCCGCTACTTCGAAACCCACGTCGCTGAAGCCACCAGGCTCGCCGGCGGAGCCGAGATGGCCGCCTGGACCGTTTTCGCCAACGCACTGCTCAACCTTGACGAGGCGCTCACCAAGGAATAGCCATGTCCAACGAACTGCACCTCCTCACGCGCCGCCACTTCTTTGGACGCTCGGCCTGCTTCGGACTGGGAGCGGTGGGCCTGCACGGCCTGCTCAATGAGGGCCACGCGCAAACCCTCCACCATCCGGCCCGTGCCAGGAACGTGATCTTCCTGTTCATGGCGGGAGCCCCCTCCCAACTGGACCTGTTCGACTTCAAGCCGAAGCTCCGCCAGCACGATGGCCAGCCCTGCCCGGAAGATCTCATCAAGGGTGAGCGCTTCGCGTTCATCAAGGGCGTTCCCAAGCTGCTCGGCACGCCGCACGATTTCGTCCGGCACGGCCAGAGCGGCGCCCATCTTTCGAACCTTCTGCCGCACCTGGGCGGCATCGCCGACGACGTCGCGTTCGTCAAGTCGATGCACACCCCGCAGTTCAACCACGCCCCGGCTCAGTTGTTCCTCAACACCGGCCATCAGGTGGCCGGACGCCCCAGCCTGGGCGCCTGGTTAAGCTATGGCCTGGGCAGCCAGAACAAGGACCTTCCCGGCTTCGTCGTTCTGCTCTCAGGCAAGAACGCGCCCGATGGCGGCAAGAGCTGCTGGGGATCGGGCTTCCTGCCCAGCACCTATCAGGGCGTCGAGTTCCGCCGCAGCGGCGAACCGGTCCTGTTTCTTTCCAATCCCGACGGCATGAGCCAGGAAACCCGCCGCCGTTCGCTCGATCTGGTGCGCGACCTGAACGGCATGCACAAGGAGGACATCGGCGACCCCGAAATCGACTCCCGCATCGCCGCCTACGAAATGGCCTACCGCATGCAATCGAGCGTGCCCGGTTTGACTGACATCTCCGAAGAGCCCGAGCACATCCACCAGCTCTACGGCACCGAGCCCGGCAAGAACTCATTTGCAAACAATTGCCTGCTCGCCCGCCGGATGGTGGAGCGCGGCGTCCGCTGCGTGGAGCTTTTCCATCGCGGCTGGGATACCCACGGGTCATCCAGCGACGAGGACATCGTCAACAAGCTCCACTTCCTGTGCCGCGAAGTCGACCGCGCCTCCGCCGCGCTGGTCAAGGATCTGAAACAGCGCGGCCTGCTCGATTCCACCATCATCGTCTGGGGCGGCGAATTCGGCCGCACCCCGATGAACGAGGCCCGCAGCGGCTCCAGGTTCCTGGGACGCGATCATCACCCGCGCGCCTTCACCATGTGGATGGCCGGTGGAGGGTTCAAGGGCGGCGTCACCGTGGGCGCCACCGACGATCTCGGCTACAACATCGCCGAGGACCCGGTTTCCGTCCATGATCTGCACGCCACCATGCTCCACCAGCTCGGGTTGGATCATACCCGGCTCACCTATCGATTCCAGGGCCGCGACTTCCGTCTAACCGATGTTCACGGCGAGGTGGTTCGGAAACTATTGGCATGATCAGGGTATTGTCTAAAGGACATGAGGGTATAGCCGATACCATTCAAGGAAGGGAGCCGGTTTGGAGATCTGCCAAGGTCCCGAATGTTGGACTCAATGAGAATCCTGGTTGCCGATGATAGTGTAGTTTCACGCCGCCTCCTGGAGGTCACGCTCAAGAAGTGGGGCTACGAAACCGTCTCCGCGTCCGACGGCACTCAGGCCTGGGACGTCCTCAAACGCGACGATACCCCGCAACTGGCCATTCTGGACTGGGTGATGCCCGGTTTCACCGGCCCCGAAGTCTGCCAGAACGTCCGGCAAGTCAGCCGTGACCGGTATGTCTACATCATCCTGCTCACCTCGAAGAGCCTCAAAGACGACCTCATCCAGGGCATGAACGCCGGCGCCGACGACTATCTCACAAAGCCCTTCGACCCCACCGAACTCCAGGTGCGCCTTCGCGCCGGGCGCCGCGTGATCGACCTTCAAACCGAACTTGTAGCCGCCCGCGAGGCCCTGCGCGAACAGGCCACGCACGACGCGCTCACGCACCTTCTCAACCGCGCTTCCGTTCTTGAGGTGCTCACCCGCGAACTCGGCCGCGCCGAACGCGAGGAATCGCCCATGTCGATGGTGATCTGCGACCTGGACAAGTTCAAGTCCGTCAACGACCGTTTTGGTCATCTGGCCGGCGACGCCGTTCTCAAACAGGCCGCCCGCCGCATGCAGACCAACATCCGCACCTATGACTCCGTGGGCCGCTACGGCGGCGAGGAGTTCATCGTGGTTCTGCCCGGCTGCGACGCCGAAGCCGCCGCCGGACACGCCGAACGCCTTCGGGCAGCCCTCGAAGCCGAACCGATGGATCTTGGTGAAACCGTCGGCGGGTCCATTCAAGTCACCGCCAGCTTCGGTGTCGCTTCGGTGGGCGGCCGCACCTACACCACACCCCAGGCCCTGCTCCATTGCGCCGACGAGGCGCTCTATGAGTCCAAGCGCGCCGGGCGCAACCGGGTGACGGTCTGGAATCCGGCTCAGGCGGTGCAGCAGGACCAACCTCGCGCCGGCCACGGCGAAACCGTTCTTGAGCCCGCCGCGGAAATCGTTCCCTCGCACGGGCGCTAAAGCGCGTCCCGCAGAATCGCCTCCAGGTCCTCCAGCGAAAGCTCCGCCGCGTTGCCCCGCATACTGCTTGCCACACCGGCCCGCCGAGCAATCTCCGGCACGTGTTCTTCCCGGACCCCAAAACCGCCCAGACGCCCAATGCCAAGGCCGCTCTGCAGCCCGCGCAGATGCGCCACCAGGCCGGCTGTGTCCGGTGAACCCGTCAGGATCCGCGCCACCTCGCCGTACCGTTCGCGCGCCGCTTCCCCGCATCGCGCCAGATTCATCTCCGTCACCGGGGCCAGCAGCGCCGCGCACACCGCCCCGTGCGGCGCCTGGAACATTCCGCCGATAGGCGCGGCGAAACCGTGCACCGCGCCCAATCCCGCATTGGCCAGCGCCATGCCGCTCCACAGCGCCGCCAGAGCCATGTCTTCCCGCGCCGCCTCATCCTGGTGCGCCCGCCGCAAGGCGGATCCGGCCAACCCCATCCCTGCCCGGCACAACGCATCCGTCATCGGGTTGGCGCGCGGCGAGACAAACGGCTCAATCAACTGCGTCAGAGCGTCCATGCCGGTGGACGCTCGAACGCTCGCCGGAAGGTCTCGTGACAACAACGGGTCGACTAATGCCGCCACGGGCAGCATCTTCGGGCTGCGGAGACTCGCCTTCACACCATGCGCCGGCGAGCTCAGCACCGCGTTGCGTGTCGCCTCGGCGCCGGTGCCCGCCGTGGTTGGCACGGCGAGGAACGGCGCTGGCGCATGCTGGATGGTCTTGCCCGCGCCCACCACTTCCAGATAGTCGAGCACGGGGCCCGGGTTGGTGATCATGGCGGCGATCGCCTTGCCGGCATCGATCGCGCTGCCGCCGCCAATGGCCGCCACCACGTCGCACCGTTCCCTGCGCGCGGTCTCGACACCCCGTTCCACCACCTCGATGGTGGGTTCGCCCGCCACCGGGAAGAGGACGCCTTCCACCAGCCCTTGCGCACGCTCCGGCGTGCGGCCAGTCACGATCAGGCATCGCAACCCCAGGCGCCGCGCGATCTCGCCGGTCTCAGCCGCCACGCCCGCGCCGAAGATCACCTGGCCCGCGGTGGCGAACTCAAACCGGCTACCAGCCATGATCCTCGGGGAACACGTTCCGCAGCTTCACGCTCCATCGGGGCTCAGCCATCATCTCCCCCACCGCATCGCGCCACCGCGCGTAATGCGCGGTTTCCTTGTGCGCAGCCACGGCCGCCTCGTTCCGGTAGACCTCAATCAGAGTGAAGCGCGCCGGGTCATCCAGGTGCGACAGAAAATCGAACCGCGCCACCCCGGGCTCCTGGACACTGTTAGACGCGTTGTCGATGGTGGCCGCCTGGAATGCCTCCACAAACTCCGGCTTCACTCGAATATGCACTTGAACGATCAACATGGCCTGCAATGAACTCCTGTGAGAGCTGAACTCTAGCAATCATCTATTGTCTTGAATGATAATAGACACGCCCATGCGCCGCCGATCCTTCCTCAGCCTTCCCCTCGCCGCCACCCTGCCGGCCGCCCCACCCGAATCCTTCACCGCCATCCAGGGCGTCTGCGCCTGGCCCAATCTTCAGAAACTCGCCGATGGCACTCTCGTCGCCACCATCTTCAACCAGCCCTGCCACGGCGAGTGGGAAGGCGACCTGGACTGCTGGGCCAGCACAGACCAGGGAAAAACCTGGCGATTCCGCGGCCGCCCCGCGCCCCATGAGCCAGCCACCAACCGCATGAACTGCGCCGTGGGACCGGCCCGCAACGGTGACCTCGTCGTGCTGGTCAGCGGCTGGACCAACCGCAATCCCAAGGGTCAGCCTTCATCCCCCCTCACCGGCCAGATTCTTCGCCCATGGATCTGCCGCTCCTCCGACGGAGCCCGCACCTGGGCACACGCCGGCCGCTTTCCCGATCCGCCTCCCGTAGGCCCCGGCATCGACAACCAGTTCGTGCCATTCGGCAACATCGAGACCGCCGCCGACGGCTCCCTGTGTGTCTCCGCCTATACACGCAAGGATCACACGCGCAACTGCTGCCTGCTGCGCAGCCGTGACGACGGCCGCACCTGGGGCCAGATCGTGGAACTGAATCCCATCGGCAATGAGACCGCCATTCTGCACCTGGGCGGCGGCCGGTGGCTGGCGGCCAGCCGCATGTTCGAACGCCCCGGCGACGCCCACCACATCGAGCTGTTTGCCTCCGAAGACGATGCCAAAACGTGGCGACGCCGCGGTCCGCTGACCCTGCCCGGCCAGATCACCGGGCATCTCACGGCGCTCCCCGATGGCCGCGTTCTGCTCACCTATGGCAACCGCAACACCGGCAACTTCGGCGTCGATGCCCGCCTCAGCGCGGACGCGGGCGGAACCTGGGGCGCGCCGTTCCGCATCGCCAACACGCCCTTCTCCGATTGCGGCTACCCGGCCAGCGTTGTGCTGGGCAACGAGGCGGTCACCGTCTACTACACACGCGTCTCCCAAGGCTACTTCTACGAAATGCGCACAGTGCGCTGGGAACTGCCCCGAAAAACGGCTTAGGAATGTTTTTCACTCAGTGAACCAATTCAGCACCCGTCTGCGCGCAGACAGGCGCCATGACGGCGGCTTCCATGCCGTGAATGCCAACGTGCTGCCGGAATGCCGGCAGGCCGTCACGAACTGGCGGCGGTAGTGGACCTCTGCTCGCGCTCAATGGCGAGCAACTCGCTCCGGCGGCGCAGCTTGACACTGTCATCGACGCGCCGCCAGAACTTGCGGAAGTACTGTGCGGCCGAGATCAGCGAGAAGAAGACCACCACGTCCATGCCGGCGCGAGCCCAGCGCCCCAGTTCCGGCCAGCGCATGGCGAGCAGGACCAGGGAGATGGCGGCCACCTGCGACACCATCTTCGTCTTGCCGAGATCACTGGCCTGAATGGTATAGCCTTCAGCCGCCGCGATCGCTCGCAAACCGGAGATGGCGAACTCGCGGCCGATGAGCAGAATGGCCATCCAGCCCGGCACCGCATGCACCTGCACCAGGGAGATGAGCGCCGCTGAGATCAGCAGCTTGTCGGCAATCGGATCGAGCAGCGTGCCGACGGTAGTCACCTGTCCCCAACGGCGCGCGAGATAGCCATCCAGCAGATCCGTGGCGGCCGCCGCCAGGAAAATGGCCAGCGCCAGCAGGTGGCTGGATACGTCGGTTCCCAGCAGGTTCAATGATGACCCGCCTTGAACCAACACCGCCACCAGCAGCGGAACGAAGAAGATCCGCAGCAGGGTGAGTAGGTTCGGAAAGTTCATCCGGTCATCCTCACTATAGCAGCCGGACCTTCAGACTCATCATTCGATGAGAAACGCTCGCCGCTAGGCGACGGGCGCGGTATCCGCGCTCGGGTGTAGGGCGAGGAACGGCTTCAGGCGCCGCACCAGGGACCGGGGCACTTCGGCCTCCACTTCGCAGTGCGTGGCTCCATATTCAGAGCGGAGCACGCGCCCATGCTCATGCAGCAGGTGCAGCACGCCGCCTTCACCCACCGGGACGCGAAGGAAGACCGGCTCCACCGGGTCCAGAACCAACTGCTCATCCACCATGCGGAGCAGCGCCTCGACACCCTCCCCGGTTCGCGCCGAAACAGCCGCCGCCAGCACGGGGCCCTCGGTTGCGTCGCCCAACACGCGCCGCGCCACGCTCATCGGATCTTCGCCGGCTCCATCCAGAAGGTCCACCTTGTTCAGAACCAGAATCTGCGGCGTCGATTCCACACCCAACTCGGTGAGCACGCGCAGCACCTGCGCGGTGTGTTCGGTGGCCTGCGGGGAAGAGACATCCAGCACGTGGAGAAGCAGGGAGGCTTCCACCACTTCTTCCAGCGTGGCGCGGAACGCCTGCACCAGAGTGGTGGGCAGGCGCCGGATGAATCCCACGGTGTCGCTCAGCAGCACCTTGCGGCGCGAAGGGAGCAGAGTGTGCCTCACAGTGGGGTCGAGCGTGGCGAACATGCGCGCATCGGCCATCACACCCGCGCCGGTCAACCGGTTGAAGAGGGACGACTTGCCGGCGTTCGTGTAGCCCACCAGGGCCACCGTGGCCAGCGGCACTTCCTGGCGCTGCTTGCGTTGCACGCCGCGGCCCGCCCGGACATTCTCAATGTCGGCCTCGATCTTCCGGATCCGCCGGAAGATCCGGCGGCGGTCCGTCTCCAGCTTGGTTTCGCCCGGGCCGCGCGTTCCGATTCCGCCGCCCAGCCGGGAGAGCTTGGTGCCCTGGCCCGCCAGACGAGGCAGCATGTAGTTCAACTGGGCCAGTTCCACCTGCAACTGGCCTTCGCGTGTTCGCGCGCGCCGGGCGAAGATGTCGAGGATGAGCTGGGTGCGATCAAGCACCCGGCAGTCGAGGGCGTTTTCCAGGTTGCGCTGCTGGGTGGGCGTGAGTTCGCTGTCGAAGACCACCAGATGGGCGCCGTACGCCGCCACCAGTCCGGCCACCTCTTCCACCTTGCCCGAGCCGATCAGCGTGGAGGCCAGCGCCTGATCGCGGTTCTGGAGCAGACACTCCAGCACCTCCGCGCCGGCGCTTTCCACCAGCACGGCCAGTTCCATGAGCGATTCTTCGGGGTTGTCTCCCGCGTGGTCAGGCGCACGCCCACGGGCGTCTCCCTTCTGAACCGCGATGCCAACCAGAATCGCTTTTTCCGGCACGTCTCCCCGGGTCCGGCCGGTCTACTCCGGATGCGAAGGCAGCGGCGCCGGGCCGCCCGCGTACGCGCCCGCCGTGGCGTGGGAGGAGTGCGGCTTGGCCACCACAACCGTGGAAATGGCGTGTTTGAAGATCAACTGTTCCTGATTGTTGGCCTCGAGGATCACTGAGTACTTGTCGAAGCTGCGAATCCGCCCGGACAGCTTGACGCCACTCATCAGGTAGATGGTGAGGTACGTCTTTTCCTTCCGTGCGTTGTTGAGGAAAGCTTCTTGAATGTTCTGTTGTTGTTGAGTCGGCGGCTTTTCCATTCTCGTTCGATGACACTCCCTTCTGTCCACACGAAGAGGGCGGACGACGGCTCGGGTGGCCGTTCGTCCATTCTACATCAAGAATTCCGCATCGTGGCACGGCACCGGAAGGGCCTGAAGTACTGGTACGGCGCCAAGCCGTGCCGAAATGTCACAGCAAAGTGATAATGTCCCCTTAGAGCAAAGTAGAAATGTCCCCTTGACAGCCTCAGGCTTGGAGGATGCAAGAGGACCAGCTACTGATGACCCAGCGTGAGCGGGACCGATTGGGGACGC
>Ga0194132_10001189_pt1 | contig 52800 bp, 43 predicted proteins | sample TA2KigOf80mmetaG_FD_148612 | JGI IMG/M metagenome (GOLD analysis project Ga0194132, IMG submission 148612) | Freshwater microbial communities from Lake Tanganyika, Tanzania - TA2015054 Kigoma Offshore 80m | ecosystem: Environmental > Aquatic > Freshwater > Lake | place: Tanzania: Lake...
CCGCGCCCACAGCCGCTTGGAAATCTCGCCAAGAACGCGAGATTCCCACAAGCGTCCACAGCCCATTCTTTCTGTTGGTTCCTTCAAGAGAGATCAAGACCGAAGAGCCGTCGGGCCAGATTTCCGCGGTTTCAGATGACCGCTGACAGTGCCACCGCTCGACGTCGCTCATGACACTCCACACGCGATCGATCGGTGCGGCGATCGCGATGCTCATCTCGTAGCGCTTCATCGATTGGTTTCAGTGTCGCATTCAGGACGCGGTCTAGTCCTGGTCTAGTCCTGGTCTAGTCCTTGGTTCTTGGGTCTTAGTCCTTGGGCTGGCCTTGGTCCTTGGTCCTTAGGCCGTCCTTGGTCCTTGGGCCGTCCTTGGTCCTTGGGCCGTCCTTGGTCCTTGGGCCGTCCTCGGTCCCACGTCGGCCTTGGTCGCCATTGGACGGACGCCGACGCCAGGCTAGACCGTGCGATGGAGTTCACAGCGAGCGTCCTCTTCCAGGGCATCGCTCCATGTGTTTGGCTCGGCGTAACCCTGCTTCAGAAATCGATATCCGCGCTGAGCTTGAAGAGTCGCCCGCCCAGGAGGTCGGTCGGCTGCGGCCATCGGGCGCTGTAGGTATTATTCACGCGGAGGATCGTGCTCGCGTTGAACAGGTTGTATACGTCGAACGCCGGCTTCAGGCGGAGACCCCCGATCCGGAGCGTCTTGGCCAGGCGCACGTCCAGCTGCTTCAAGCGGTCCTCGGCGAGTGAGCCGGGCTCGGTCACGGTCACGGTCCGCGTGGCCGTGCACGTCACCGCCGTGCCGCACGCCGAGAGGTTACGGCCGAGCGACGAAGCGATCTGGCTGTTCGTGTAGACCACGTTCGCCTGATACAAAATGCCGGGCAGATTCTGGAACGTCGCGCTCGCCGAAAGGCCCCAGGGCAACGGGTAGGACCCGGCGAGCTTCACATACGTCTCGTTGGTCCAGGGCGGGGTCCTGTCGCAGAACAGCCGCTCCGGCGAATCCGGGCGCACGCCGCAGTCGTCCACGCTCGTCCGACCGAAGCTCACACCGCCGGCCAGGAGGCCACCGGCGCCAAACCGCGCGTTGAGCGTCAGATCGACGCCGTTGTACGTCTGCGACTGCTCACCAAACTTGGACGCCTGGGTCACGACGTTGTTCACCTGACCGAATCTCGAGGGGTTCAAGTCGTACAGGCCGCAGAGCTCATTGCCACCGCCGCCGGGTATCCGCGGATTCGTCGGCAAGACGACGCAGAACTGATCGAAGTCGCTCGGCGCGACCGCGAGGTTGTCGGTCGCACGAAAGCGACGGTGCCACGTGCGAAAGTAGCCGGCGGTCATGCTGAGGTTCGGCCGCAGCTCCTGCTGGAGCGACGCCGAGAGCTGCCAGTTCGAGGGACGCACGTGCCAACCGGTCAGGACGTCATCCAGATACTGCGTCGTCGGGATCTGGGTTCCGAAGCGCTGATTCGCCATGGGCCCGCACTCGCCGTTCTGGAGCGGACTCCTCAAATCGCAGTCGGGCACGTAGTTGCTGTTGAGATCGTTCCACGTGCGAGTGGTCGTCGACGCGATGGCGTTCACGGGATTGACGGCTTGACTGAGCGTCAACGAGTCCGAGACGACGTACCGGTTGATGGACACCTTGAGCGCGCTGCGAGCGTCGCCGAAGAGATCGTACGCCGCACCGAGCCGAGGATTGAGAGCCTTCCAGTTCGGCACGTTGTCCCTCGGATCGAATTGGAACGCGTTGGTGAACGCGGTAGCGGGTAGCGCTTGCGACGGATTGTAGGCGTTGTGGTAGTCGAAACGCAGCCCTGTGTTGAGCGTCAACCGGCGCAGCGTCCACTGGTCTTGCACGAAGATGGCGTCCTGGGCTCGAAGGCGGTTGTCCTCCGTGTGAGGAGCCTTGATCTGCGTGAGTCCGATCGGTGCGCGGTTGCGGAACGTGAACTGGACCGGGAAGTTGGGTTGGGCGTTGATCGTGATGGATCCCCAGGCTTTGGTGAAGCCGGCTTTCACCTGATGCGCTCCGGTGACGTATGAGACGACGAACCGGGTGCTATGCCTGACCTGAATCCCTCGCCCCTGCTCGAGGAGCCAATTCGGACCGTTGATCTTCCCGCCGTACTCCAGGCCGAGGCCAATGTCAGCGACCGACCGGCCCGTCGGTGAGGCCTCGTCTGGCCGTTCGTAGAACGTGTCCTGGCGCCGTTGTCCCCACCCAGCCTCGAGCAGCAACCGGTTCGTGGCTGGAAAGCTCCAGGTGGCCTGGCGGACGAAGCTACCGGGCCATGGCGCGTTGCTGTGACTCGTCGCCTCGGGCGTTCGCACGGCGGCGGCGTTGAGGCCCGTCGCGCCGAGGAAAATGTAGCAGTCGCATTTGTACGGCTGACTGTTCGACCGGTAATCTTGTGAGTGGCCCTCCCACAAACCCGGCGCGGTTCACCTTGATGGACGTATCGTATTGGTTGTTGGGCGCGATGGCTGGCCGGGCCATGTCGGGCTCGTAGAAGAGCGAGTCCGGCAACAGCTTGTTGAAGTAGAGACCCGCAACGCGCTCCTCGGCACCCCATTTCCGCCCGGCCGCGAAGAACCACGCCCGGTCGCGCTTGAGCGGGCCCCCGAGACCGCCGCCGACGTCGTACACATGGTTGAGCCGATTCGGATCGCGGATCCCCCGTGCCCTGAGCCCGTCGGTCAGATTGCTCTGCTACAGGTTCTCGCCTACGTAGGCAACGTTCTCGCTTCCGGTGAAACGGTTGCTACCATCTCTCGTCACGACGTTGACGTTCAGACCACGTGATTCGGTCTCTGCCGATGCGACCGCGTAGAGCACGACTTCCTGAATCAACACCTGACTGGTGAAGTACCCGCGTCCCGTGCCGGCACCCACCGGCGACTCGACCATCATGCCGTCCTGCGTCGTGTGCCCACCGGCGGCGCCGTGAAGCTGGAGGGCGTAGTTCCCTTCGCCCTTGATGCCGCCCACACCCCGCGCGGGCACCCCACCGTCGGCGCCTGGCGTGGAGATGGCGAATCCCGCGAGGTCCTTGGCCGTCGGCAACGCATCCAGCACCTGGCGAGACACGACCGTCTGCGTGCGCACGTTCTGCACGTCGACCATCGGGCTCGCGCCGGTCACGGTGATCGTCTCCTCGACTGCCCCGACGCTCATGACGACGTTCAGGGTCGCGGTGAACCCGGTGGTCAGCTCGACGGCGTCACGCTTGATCGTCGAGAACCCGGTCAAGGTGAACGTCACGGTGTAGACCCCGGGACGCAGATCGACGATGCGATATTGGCCCTGCGCGTCCGTGGCGGACGTCCGTGTCTTCTCGATGAGCGCGGGGCTCGAGGCTTCGACGGTCACGCCCGGCAGGACCGCGCCCGTCGCATCTCTGACGGTGCCCGCCACGGCGCCGTTCAACTCACCTTGTGCGGACGCCGCGCTCGGCACAGAGGTGAGGCCCACGAAGACGACCAACCGAACGAGCACCAGTGGCAGGATCCCCGTGAGCCGCATGGACGCCTCCTCGTAAAACGGCACGCGACGACGTTCACCTTCCCGTGCGCTCCTGGCGAGCGCCCGACCCTTCAGGGCTACTCGGGCAATCCAGTACGGCCCTGCTCCATCTGGGCTCCCGTGGAATTGAAGTACATGGCCAGCGATGTGTACGCCGCGACGGTCAGCACCGCCTCCACCCGCTGGCGATCGGTGTACCGCTCGCCAAGCGCCCTCCAGGTGTCCTCGGAGATGAACCGGTTTGCGTGGAGCTCGTCGGCCGCCCGGAGCAAGGTCGAGTCGAACGCGCTCCAGCCCTGGGCGTTCGGGCCTTCGGTCACGCGCTTCACTTCTTCAGCCGTGACCCCGGCCTTCGTGGCATAGCTGTCGTGATGGCTGGCCCAGATGTACTCGCCGCGAGACAGCCACGCCGTTCTCAGCGTCAACAGCTCACGGTCACGGGTGGGGATCGTGTTAATGCGCAAGAACTGGCCGGCGAAGGCCCAGAAGTTCTTGCACATGTCATCGAGGGTCGCAGGGCACGCTTGTGTCGCGCGTCTGACGTCGGGTCCCGACGGTGCGCCCGCGGGAGGCGGGATCCGCATGTCGGCAGGCCGTCTGAACCGTTCGACTTGTTGTGCCGAGAACGAGCGGCCTGCGGCCTGCGCCTGCGTGGCCTGCGGAACGCTCGAGGCGATGGCCACTGCCAACATGGTCCGCATTCCCATCTTCGACATAAGCGCTCCCCTGGGCCCTCGTCACGTCGAGGTGGATAAAGAACGAGACGCGCGATCGACAAGTCCGTTGGATCGGCGAGCATCCTACACCCGCCTCCCGACGTATGCGCGTAAGTTTTCAGTTATGTCGACTGGGCTCGCGAGCGCGCTCAGCGCGGATCGTGGCAGCTGTCGCAACACGTCCCAGGCTCTTGTGGACTTTCATCGCCGGTGATGACCAAGCTCGCGAAACGCGCAAGACACCTCACTACGAGGTGGCGCGGCTGTGGATCTTCACCAAACTTCGGTCCAGCATCGCAATCGTCGGCTTCCCGACGTTGACCATCGTTCGGGCGAGCTCGCCTTGCAGAAGCCTCAGCACCGACTGGACGCCGTCGGCCCCGTAGGCTGCCAGTCCCCAGATCGCGGGACGTCCGAGCAAGACCGCTCGGGCACCAAGCGCGAGCGCTTTGATGACGTCGCTGCCACGGCGGAAGCTGCCGTCGACGAGCACCGGGACACGCCCACCCACGGCGTCGGCCACCTGCGCGAGCGCCTCGATTGGCGCCGGTCGGGTCCCCGCCGCGCCGCCATTCGAGACCACCAGACCCTGCAGGTCGCGATCCACAGCGGCTCGCGCGTCGGTGGCGGTCATGACGCCCTTCAGCACCACCGGCACCGTGACACCCTTCCGGATGTCGTCGATCGCCCGCCAGTCTGGACGTGCGCCTGTTCTCACGGCCGTGGCAGGGCCGGTCGGTTCGGTGCCGACCGTCAGGCAGACGGCACGGCACCCGGCCTTCACCGCGCGTTGGATCTGCGTGCGCACCATCTCGATGTCGCGCTCGATGTAGACCTGGTACCAGAACGGCGTCGTCACTTGAGCGGCCGTCTGGGCAATCTGTTCGATGGGCACACTGGATCGACTGCTGACGACCACCGCGCTCTTCGCGGCGGCAGCGCCCCGGACCAGTGCCAGCTCGCCATCGGCATGAAATCGCCTCAGCTCGGCGACCGGGCCGACGAGCATCGGGCCAAAGAACGTGTCACCGAACAGCTCAATCGTCAGGCTGAGCGGGGCGCTGTCGACGAACATCCGGGGCCGCAGCGTCATGCGATCGAACGGCTCCCGATCGCTTCCGGCCAAGGCCGTGTACGCCGTCGAATCGAGCGCCAGCTTGGCCGCCTCCTCGAACTCGAGCACGTTGACCAACTCACCACGAGGGGGGAGCGGCGGCATCTCGCGCACGGCGGGTTGACTGGCCGGCCGCTGGAAGCCCCGTGCGACGAGCCATTCCCTCCTCGTCAGTCCACGGGTGCTCATGGAAACCGCGTCCTCACCGCGGCGCGATCGATGGAGGCCAGCGTCGGTCGACCGGCCCTCCTCATCGTGGCGACGAGCTCCTCCTGGACGATCTCGAGCACCCGTTGGACGCCGGCTGGTCCAAACGCCCCAAGTCCCCACCGGGTCGCGCGACCGAGCAGCACCGCCTTGGCGCCGAGCGCCAAAGCCTTGAAGACATCCGCGCCGCGGCGGAATCCGCTGTCGATCAGGACGGGGATTCGGCCGTTCACGGCGTCGACCACCTCCGTCAACACTTCCAGGGTCGACGGACCGTAGTCGAGCGCCCGTCCGCCGTGATTCGAGACGACGATGCCGTCGGCGCCGTGCTCGAGTGAGAGCTTGGCGTCTTCGGCGGTCTGGATGCCCTTCATCAGCAGCGGACCTTTGAAGCCACGCCGGACCCGTTCGAGATGGGACCAGGTCAAGCCGGGGCCCATGATGTCCGAGACGCCGTAGGGATTCCACGAGGCTTCCCCCGCTCCCGTCATGGCGCGCGCCGATCGACGGGGCGTGCCGCCGAGATGGCGGCTGTGGAGATCGCGCTCGTAGTAGAGGCATCGGTTGTCGACGCTGATGCACGCGGCGCGGCATCCAACCGCCTGCGCTCGAGCCAGCACCTCCTCCGGCTCACGGCGCGGGGTGTATTGATACCAGATCGGTCCCTTGGCCGCGGCGGCGATCTTCTCGATCGGATATGTCGCCCCGATGCTGATGATCATCGTGGTGTTCGCCTGGGTCGACCCCACGTGCATCCCCATCTCGCCCTCCGGATGCAGCGGGCCTTGAGCGGCCGTCGGCGCGACGAGAATCGGGAAGGCCATCGTGGTCCCGAACAGCTCGAGGGCGGTCCCGCCGGGCGCGACGGGCGTCTCCGGCCGCTCGACGATGTCGACCCACTCGAACGCCTCTCGGTTCCGGCGCATCGTCCACTCGCTCTCCGCGCCGTGATCGGTGTAATCGATCACCCACTGCGGGAGGTTCCGAGCAAACACCTCCTGGAGGTCGAACGGCGTTCGCATCTCGTCGAAGCTGAGCACGCGGCGATGTCCCGAAAGAGGACGGGGATCACGCTGCGCGCCGAGGACGGAGGATCCCGCGATCATGCCGGCCAACCCAACCAGCGCACGGCGCCGGCCAATGCTCGACTGCCACTGCCGTTCGAGAGAGGTCATGGTTTCTGTTCAGAAGCTGATCTCGCCGGCGAACTTCACCAGGCGCGCCGGCATAATATAGGTTGGCACCCGCCACGAGGGACCGAAGGTCGTGTTGTAGAGGAGCGGCGCGTTGTTGTTCAGTAGGTTGTAGACGCTCACAATGGGCTTGATGCTCACGCCGCGCGCTTGGAAGCGCTTCGAGAGCTGCGCGTCGAGCTGGTACATGCGCTGGCCGAACTCGCTGCCGGGTCGGATGAGATCGATGGTCGCGACGCCTGCCGACAGATTCCGCCCGAGAGAGCTGCGGACCTGATCGCTCGTGACATTGATCCTGGCCGCGATGGCCGGACCGGGATTGCTCTGGAACGTCACGCTCGCATCCACCTGCATCGGCAGGCCCACGGTGGCGAGCAGCTTGTACTGCGTCTGCCAGGGAATGGGCTGGTCACAGAACAGCAACTGCTGCGGTGAGTCGACGACGAAGCACCGTGACGTGGAGTTCAAGGTGCCAGCCTGGACGTTCGGCAGATTGTTGCCCGTCATCGTGCCGCTGGCGACGCCGCCGGACAACAGCGTACGGTGCGGGAGCCGGGCGCTGACGGTGGCGTCGATGCCGTCGAAGTGGTCGGTCTGCTTGCCGAACGAGTCGGCGAACGTGACGAAGTTGTTGACGCGTCCGAACCTCGAGGGGTTCAAGTCGTAGAGCCCGCAGAGCTCGTACCCGCCGCCCCGGGGGAGACGCGCATCGACCGGCGCCGTGACGCAGTACGGATCGTAGTCGACGGGCGTTACCGCCAGATTGTCGGTCACCGTGAAGTTTCCGTAGACCCGCCGGAAGTAGGCCACGTTGGTCGACACGTTCGGCAGAAGCTCCCGCTGGACGCCCACCGTGAACTCCCAGTCGTAGCCGCGCGCACCCCATCCGGAGGTCAGAGTGGGATCGAGCGTCGTGGCGAGCGTGTTCGGCCGGCCGAACTGGTTGTTGGAGAGCGGTCCGAGCTCGCTCTCTTGCGGCACGAAATCCCCGTTCGGGTCGGTCCAGGTGCGCGTGGCCGACAGCACGTCGCGGTTGACCGGATTCATCAGGCCCGCGATGGACGCGGCATTCCTGAGCACGTAACGGTGGACCGTGGCCTTGAGCGCCATCTTGCCATCGCCGAACAGGTCGTACACCACACCCAGGCGCGGGACGAGATCCTTCCAGCTCGGCACCCCCGACACGCCCGGATACTCGCGTGCGGGCACGAACGGGCCCGCATCGAGGCGCTGCGGTGGGATGTCGAAGGACGAGTACTGGAACCGGACGCCGACGTTGGCCGTCACGCGCTTGATCTTCCACTGATCCTGTGCGTGCAGCGCGATCTCGTTGGCCTGCGCGATGCTATGGCGCGGCGTGTTGTAGACCGTGAGCTGGACCGGCCTGCCGTTGCGGAGCGAGTAGATCATCCCGTTGTGCACCCACGTGCCCGTGTCGCTGTACGCGCGGCTCACGTCGAGGCCGACCTTGAGCGAATGGGACCCGGTCACGTAGGAGACGGCGGCCTTGTAGGTAGGCGCGATCACATCGCCCCAGATGTATCCACTCCCACCGGTCGGTCCTCCTGCCCGGAAGGTCCGTCCAGTCGAGAGCTCGACGACGGAAGTCACGTCGTCGCGGACCCCGGGCTGCTCGCCGCTGTGGTAGAAGCGATGCGCACGTAGCATCGACGCTTCGACGAGCACGCGGCTCGTGAGTGGCGCCTTCCAAGACGCGGTGAACAGCTGGTTGATCCGAACCGTCTGGTAGATCGCTGCTTGGGGCGCCAGAGTGAAGCCGATGAACTGAAAGCACTGGCAGTAGGGCTGCGTCGACAGGTACGCGCTCAGCTTGTGCTTCGGCGCGGCCTGCCACGTCAAGGCGGAGGCTCGCTGTCGAAATCCACTGTTCGTCGAAGGCGGAGCGCGTGCGATCGTCCTCATAGACGTAGGCGAGCGGATCCTTCGGATAGACAGGCCGGCAATCGTATAACTGTCGGTCAGATAGCGGCCCGAGCCGAGGAACCAGAGGGTGTCCTTCCGGAGCGGGCCGCCGAGCGAGAAGTTGCGATCGACCGACCGCTTGACCCGGTTGACCGAGCTGAGGCCCTGCGCACGCAGCCTCTCCGAGAGATTGTTGCTCTGCAGATCGCCGTTCGTGTAGTCGGCGTACAGAAACCCGCTGAAGCGGTTGCCCCCGTCCTTCGGGATCACATTGATGCGAACCCCGCCGTACGGGCTGTCGGCCGTGAGACTGCTCAGCTGATACGAGAACTCCTGGACCTCGGACGGGTTGATCGTATAACCCTGCGACGAACCGTCGATGAGCCACGACATGCCCTCGAGCTCGGGGCTCATCTGATTGCTGCCGTGGTACGAGAGAAAGCCGCGCTCGCCGGCCAGCCCACCCACGTCCTGCCCCGACGCGCGATTGGGCGTCGTTGGAATCGTCCCGGGAATCGTCTGCCCAATGCCGACGTAATTCCGCTTGACCGGCACGGCCTCCATGACCTCATGAGGAATGACCTGCCGCTGAATGGTGTTCCGGATGTCGACCGTCGGCGTCGCGCCGGTGACCGTGATCGTCTCCTCGACGGCGCCGACCCTCATCTCCACGTTCACCGTGGCCGTGAACGCCGACGTGAGCGCGATTTGTTCCCGGACGATGGTGGAGAAACCCGGAAGCGTGAAGGTGACGCTGTAGGTACCGGGACGCAAGTCGACGATCGTGTACAAGCCCTCGCCGTTGGTGACGGCGCTGCGCGTCCGCTCGATCAGCGCGGGACTCGAAGCGTCAACCGTAACCCCTGGGAGCACGGCTCCCGAGGCATCAGTGACACGGCCCGCGATGCCCGTGGTCTGCGCGCCGGACACCGCTGGGAGGAGCACCGCACCCGCCATCGCTGCTACGCGCATGACAGTGACCGCACTGGGCATGTCGACCTCCTGGCGAGATCGAGCGTGGCTCCCGCTCGGCGGGCTGACGTCCTGGCCACGCCCTTCAGCTGCAAGCCTTCCAGCGCGGGAGTCTGCACCTCCTCGAGAGAAAGAACAAGGGGAAACTGATCGCCGCCGCCGACAACCAAACGGAGGTGCTGACCGCCGGGGTCAGCACCCCTGCTGAAACAGGGACGCGGGGATTCTGGCCCGCCGCCGGCGACTGAGCCGGGGTGTGGGGCGGAGTCCCACGTCCCTACGACTTGAACACGAGCATCACGACTTGAACACGAGCGCGACGACCGTCGCCACGTCGTTCTTCTTCACGTTCGGCGTGGGCGGCTTGTTCTTGTAGATGTCGAGCACCTCGAACTTCAGCTGGGTCCGGGCGGAAACCGCGACCGCGACCCCGACGCCGAAGGTGTACAGCGCATCCTCGGCGTCGTTCGTCTTCCAGAGCCCCGTGAACGATTGCGTCAGCGTCGTCGTGGACGTCAGCTTCTGGTGCAGCTTCTCGCCGACCGTGAACGCGCCCGACTTCTTGAGCGGCAGGGCGCGGCCCAGCGCGCCGATGTTCTTCTCCCACACGCCGCCGACGCCGGCATCGACGTCGAGCTTGGTCTCGGGCGTGTTCACGAGCTTGTACCCAACGCCGCCGGTCAACGCATCGAGGTAGGTGATGCTCTTGAACTTGTCGCGCAGGTACAGGTTCTGCCCGAACACGTAGGTGCGCGCGCTGATCTTGTACTCGTCGCGGAGGGTCCAGAGAAACCGCTCCGCCGAGAGATCACCCTCGGTGGTCCCGCGCAGGAAGAGCGCGTTGCTCTTGAAGATGTTCTTGGTCAGCGGGTCGTAGATGAGATCGTACCCCGCGTTGAATTGTGAGGTGTCACTGTTGCCGCTGGTCGCCGCAATGCCAGCGCTGGCGGCCACGTCCCAGATCTTGTGAGGAGGCGGCGGAGCCTGGGCAAACGCCGGGCGCGCCGCGCCTGTGACAATCCCAAGTGACACGATCGACAACCACACCTTCACGCGCATGTATTGGACTCCTTTTGATTGCTGAGACTGCTCGCGCACAGGCAAACCAGCGCTCGTGCGGTATAGACCCCGGTGTCCGCGCTGTTGTCACATACGCAGCCGTGGCCTGAACGCTGACATGGGCCCAGGGTCGTAGAAGTGTAGACGAGCCCATCACCCGGGCCGAACGTTGTTTTCGGTCTATAGCCCTACTACGGACGAGATCGGCTGGCTTGACTCTCGTGTAGTCAGGCGGTTGTCGCGTAACCCCTCGATTCAATCGCGACGCATCCAGGTTCGCACGCGATGCTGATTCCTTCCTCGATCGCCCCGAGGTGGCGAGCGGAACGGGCTCTCGGCGACCGATGTCTGTGCGGAACGAAGGGCCGCCGCCGTCGCACTGGCACGCGAGGAGCGCCCGAGGCGCGTCGCCGCAAGCACGCCCAGGGCGGCGGTGCGCACAACGCTCGCGCGCGAACGTGTGCGAGTCCTGTGACGGTCGACTGTGGAGGCTCTCACGAGAACACGTCGTTCCGCGCAAGCTCACGCATCGCGGTGAGCCTGCATTGATGGTTGATCGCTGGCCTTCCGATACCCATCGTGATGCGGCCACGTCGTTCCAACCGACACGCCAGGCCGATCGGGGCGCACGGATGACGGCCTTCCCCGAAGCACTCCGGAAGTGGAATCAGGCGTCATCAGCCGCCAGCGTGAGCGAGTCCGATCTGGCTCGCGTCGGCATCCAGATGCACATCAAAGACGACGCCGTGAGGTTTCATTTCGGCGCCGCCCGCAATCCCTCGTTCGCCGTCGGGCTCACGGCTTTCTGTGTGTTCTGGACAGGGATCTTGGGGTTTCAGTACGTGCTCGGCGTGCCCTGGATCTTCCAGGCCTTGACGCTCCTCATCGAGCCGCTCTTCATCGTGCTCTGCCTCGACCTCTGGCTGAGCACAACCACCGTGACGATCGCAAACGGCCTGGTGACCCGTCGCTACGTCGTGCTGGGCGTGGCGTGCAAACGCTTCTGGCCGGGAGACGAGATCCAGGGCGTGCTGTTCAAGATGGGCGGGCAGATGCAAGGGCGAACCGGGACGCCGTACTACAACGTCCGCGCGCTCCTTCAAGACGGGCGCACGACGATGCTCGGACCGCGCATTCGGGACAAGCGCCAGGCCGAATGGATCGCGGCGCGCATGCGGATGGCCCTCGGCTTACCACCGGCCCCGCCGCTCCGAACGGACGTCTAGACGAACCTCATCGCCGCGGTCTGCGGAACGATAGTCACCGGAGGCGGCCGCAGAGCTATCAGGCGCACGAGGTCGGGCCGAAGCCCTCTCTCCACGAGTGACGGCGTTCTACGCCTCGGCCGACCATGCGGTCGCACACGCTCAGAGGCTGATGCCGTTTCGGGGACGGGGACGTCGGCTTGGAACCGGCGCTTGGGCGGGCGGTGGCGCCTGACGTTCGATGGCGAGCTTCGTCAGCGTCTCTTGGAACACGGCCCCTTCGGCACCGCCCATCGTCCACTGGCCCTCCATGCGCCCTTCGGACCCCACCGTATACACGACGAGCGCCGGCGCACCGCCGAAGTAACTGACCGCCAGGAGCCCCTCGCGTTGGATCCCGATGCCGACGACCTCTCCACGGTCGGGCTGCGTCCAACGGACGAGGTAGGTGTCCTTCTGCTTGACGATATCGACGATCGCCTTATAGGGAGAGCCGTTGGGGTTGGTCCCTTCGCAGGCGTACGTGCCGGAGAGGTCGTTCGCAGTGGGGGCGGCGGCCGAAGGTTTGACCGAGGCGGACGCGGCGGCGAGCACGGCGAGCCCGAAGGTCCCAGCGAGCGCGAATCTGACCATACGATTCCCCAATCCTCAGGCCGCTCGACGGCCTGGACCTCTGATCCGAACCCGGGATTCACCAAATCGAACGGGGAACCGTCGGGGACCTGCGCTGGAGCGCCGATCGGTTATCGGCGCCGCGTGTCCGCACCATCACGGTGCGACCTCTTCAGGATCCTGCGCCTCCCGCACGAAGAAGGCAAGCGCTGTTTGAGGAACTGGCGTGGCCCGGCTCGAGCCGCTCGGCCCGTCAGCGGCCGGAATCGAGAACCGTGAACTCGAGGCGACAGGCGTTGCCGCCCCGCAAGCGACTGAGAAGGGGCAGAGCCCCACGGACTCACGGGTGCGTGTAGGCGGACTGCAGCCCGAGCGGAACGCCGAGCGACCAGTAGGCCAGCAGATAGATCGTCCAACCGACCAGGAACGCCGCCGAGTAGGGCAACATCATCGAGGCCAACGTGCCGATGCCCGCCTGCCGCACGTACCGCTGACAGAATACGACCGTCAGTGGGAAGTACGGCATGAGCGGCGTGATGATGTTCGTGCTCGAGTCGCCGACACGATAGGCCGCCTGCGTCAGCTCCGGCGCCAATCCGACCTGCATCAACATCGGCACGAAAATCGGCGAGAGCAGCGCCCACTTCGCCGAGGCCGATCCAATGAGCAGGTTCACCATGGTCGTCACCAGGATGATGCCGACGATCGTGATCTGACCCGGCAGGCCCAGCGCCTGCAACAGCGTCGCGCCCTTCAGGGCGACGAGCGCTCCGATGTTCGAGCGCCCGAATGCGTCGGTGAAGAGCGCGGCAAAAAACGCCAGGACGATGTAGTAGTTCATGGTCCCCATCGCCTTGCTCATGCCGGCGATGATGTCTCGATGTGACCGGACCGTCCCGGCGACGTAGCCGTAGACGACAGCGGGGACGAGGAACAGCAAGAAGATGAGTGGGACGATGGACCGCATGAGCGGCGCCGTGTTGACGGCCAACTGACCATCCGGGGCGCGGAGCGCCGATCGGGAAGGCGCAGCGGCCAGCGCCAGCAACAAGAGCAACCCCACCATCGTCAGCAGTCCTGCCGTCATCGCCCGTCGCTCGGTGGCCGTGGCGTCGTCGAAGGTCGGCAGGTTCGCCGTGTCCGCGTCGACCGGGGTGCCGCGGAGGCGCGGCTCGACCACGCGTTCCGTGATGAGCCAGCCGAGTCCCATGATGAGCAGGGTCGACGAGGCGGTGAAGTAGTAGTTGGCCAGCGGATTGACGATGCGTCCCGGAACGAGAATCTGCGCGGCGGTCTGCGTGAACCCCTGAAGCAGCGGATCGAGGGGCGCAGGGATGAGATTGGCGCTGAAGCCGCCGGACACACCGGCAAACGCGGCGGCAATCCCGGCAAGCGGGTGCCGGCCCGCGGCGTAGAAGATCACCCCGCCGAGCGGCACGACGAGCACGTACCCGGCGTCGGCCGTCGTGTGGCTGAGGCAGCCGACGAGAATCAACATCGGCGTCAGCAGGCGGCCTGGCGTGATCCGCAGGAGCGCCTTGAGAAGCGCGGTCAGTAACCCCACGTGTTCGGCCACACCCACGCCGAGCAGCGCGACCAACACGATGCCGAGCGGCGGGAACGTGACGAACACCGTCACCATGTTCGACAGGAACTGCGCCAGCGCCGACGGCGTCAGCTGGTTGTGCACCGCGATCGGCTTCGAGTCACGCGGATCGACCTCGGCAAACTGGATGGGCGCGAGCACGGCTGACGCCACCCAGACAATCACCAGCGCCACGACGAACAGAATGGCCGGATCCGGCAGCCTGTTGCCCGCGCGCTCGATGGCGTTCAGAAACCGATCGAGTCCACTCGAGGACTTCGGGGCGGAAAGGGGTGTGCTCATCGGGTGGCAGTATCTGCGAAACGCGCGGTCGGGGGAATGCTTTTCGGATTCTTCAGCGTCGCCTCCTGTTGAAAGGCTCGCCCGACGGCCAATCGGCGGGTTTACGCGTGCCTCGCTTGTACGCCGGCCGCCAGCATCGGCCGCTCGAGCGCTTTCGGTTTTCGTCAGGAACGGGCCAACACCGAAGGCCCAAGACGGGAGGACGATATCCTGCCTCGAAACCGTGCTCTCCAGGAAGAAGAGGCGCCAGAGGGCCATCAGGGGATCCCCCACTCCCCCAGCCGGATCCCCCGATTGAGGCGGCGATGAGAATCGCCGAACATCCACTCCCAGCATGACGCACGTTGTGAAGGCGATCGGGACGCGGGATCGCTGACCGCAGGCGTGCAGGCACGAAGCGAGGGCGGCGGCCGCTTGGGGGAACGACCATGCGCGACATGAAATCGGCCGGATCGGTGAACGCATTGCCGACCATCGCCGTCGGTCCGAGCTTCCGGATGAAAGCGGTGTACGACTTCCTGCGGGTGATTGAACACAGCGACAGCACGGTGTTGATCACGGGCGAGAGCGGGACGGGCAAGGAGGTCATCGCCCGGCACATCCACGAGCGGAGCCGTCGCCGCATGCGCCCCTTCATGGCCGTGAGCTGCGCGCTCCTGTCAGAGACCCTCATCGAGTCAGAGCTCTTCGGCCACGAGCGTGGCGCCTTCACGGGCGCCATCGGCGACCGGCCCGGCCGCTTCGAGATCGCAAACGGCTGGACCGTGTTTCTCGACGACATCGACGATGTGCCGCTGGCGATGCAGGTGAAGCTGCTGCGGGTCCTTCAGGAGCGGTCCATCGAGCGGCTCGGCGGCACGCGCACAGTGCCCGTCGACGTCCGCGTCATCGCAGCCACCAAGAGAGACCTGCTTGGCATGGTGGCGGAAAGGGCCTTCCGCGAAGACTTGTACTATCGACTGAACGTCGTGCCAATCACGTTGCCGCCCCTGCGGAATCGGCCGGAGGACATCCCAGTTCTGCTGGACCACTTCCTGAGCGAGTTCTCCCGGCAGGTGGATGCCGAGGCGCCCACCCTGCCGGCCAGCATCCGACGGGCCTTCGCATTGTACCGTTGGCCGGGCAACGTTCGTGAGCTGGAAAACGCGTGCGAGCGGATCGTCCAGACCCTGAGCTCGCAGGCCGTCCGGACCGGCGGGGTCGCCGCGGCGATGTCGAGCTTCGGATGGACCGATGGCGTGTTTGGGACGCTCGGGGAACCACTCTTCCCGGCGCCACGCCCGTTGGCCAGCTGCGAGACGCTCACATCGCTCGCCGAGGGACGGCCTCTTCCCGAAGGACTATCTCTGGATGACCGGCTCCTCGAGCTCGAGACAGCGCTGATCGCGGCGGCGCTCCAAGAAAGCGGTGGGAACCGAACCAAGGCGGCGGAGCTCTTGAAGATCAGCCGTTCAACGCTCGGCGACCGGATCAGGCAGTGTCAGCGTGCCCGCCGCTTCGACGCTCAAGCCCACGGACGGACAGATGCCAACGACGACCCGATCGGTCTGAAGGACGAGACGTCTCCCGAGCCTGGCGCATGGGTGACGAGTGGGTCGCACGCCGACGCGGTGCTCTGACCGCAAGGCCGGGCTGACTCGCTGAACGCCAGCGGCCCGTCACACGGACCGGTACAGCGCACCAGTCTGCGTGACGATCGCTCCTTCGTCAGACCGTCCCGATGGCGACTTTCCGAGTAGCTGGCTTCGCGATGGACACCGTCACCTGGAGCATGCCGTTCCGGTACTCCGCCCTCGCGCTTTCCGGATCGATCCGCTCCGGGAAGTGAACGGAACGGAACAGCTGGCCACCAGTGAACTCGCAGATCTTGATCGTCCCCTCCTCGGGCGTGTGCGTGTGGCCGATGTCCGCCTTGATCAAGAGATCCTCGGGCGTGACCTGAATGTCGAGATCCTTCGGATCGACACCGGCCGTCGCTGCGAGCACTTCATAGGAGCCGTTCTTCTGGCGCAGCTCGATGGCAGGCTTCCACACGAGCTGGCGCTCCGCGCTGAACCAGTCCGCCATCGGCCCACCCCACAGGTCGCCCCGCTGCCGGAAGAGATCATGGGCGCGCCGGCTGATGCTCGTATGCATGCGCTCCAGCTCATCGAAGATCGTGTCAGCCTTCCGCAACTCGACTTCGTTCTTTGCCATGGTGGTTCTCCTCAACCTCGACAATCATCGTGATCGTTTTCTCCACTGCCTTCCTTCTGAGGTCTGTGGCAACAATGAGAGCAGAAGCCATGCCACGGCGTGTCCCACCGCAACGGCCATATCGTCATGAGTTGACCGTCAGAACCTGGACTGCGGCCGGTGGGGGGAGCGGGGGCGGCGGTATGCCGTCGACCGTCAGCCTCTCGGCGATTCGCCATCAGCCCCCTTCGTCACTGCTTGAGCGTCAACACCGGGCAGGACGCACTGCGGACGACCTGGTTCGTCGTGGACCCAAAGACCGCAAGGCCGAGTGGGTTGCGTCCTCTCACGCCGATGACGATGAGGTCGGCGGCGTCTCGCTCCGCGACGGCCAGAATCCGCTGGTAAGGTTTGCCGTACTCGATGGCCGTGACCGGCTTGCATGCGACCCGCACGTCTTCGGTCACAAGACCTTCCAGGCGGCGTCGGGCATCGTCTTCGACCGCCCGACGGAACGCCTCTTCCTCGAATCGCTTGACCATGAAGTCGTGGTCGGTCGGCCAATCGATGACGTGGAGGACGCAGAGGTTGGCGTCGGCCTCCTTGGCGAGCGAACTGGCGAAGCGCAGGGCCATCTGCGACGACTCGGAGAAGTCGATAGGACACAGCAGCCGTTTGTACGGGACCTTCGCGCTGGTCCCAGACGCCGGTGGAACGGTCAGGACAGGGCAACTGGCCTTTCGAAGAATCTTCTCCGTCACCGAGCCCAGCATGAACCGCTCGAAGCCGCTGAGACCGTGCGTGCCCATCACGATGAGGTCGGTCTGCCGCGCTCGAGCCTGCTCCAGAATCTGCAGTGCGGCGATCCCTTCATCGACAACGACCTGTGTCGAGATCCCACCGCGCCGCGCGGGCTCGAGCCAGCTGCGCAGCTGTTCCTCGTGCGCCTGTCGGTCTGCTGCCGTCGGCAGCTTGGGGCCGGCCTCGACAGGCATCATCAGCGGATGGGGATACATGACGGGCACGTGGATCACGTGCAGAGCCGTCAACTGCGACTTGTACCACGTCGCGATCGCCACCGCGTGCTCGAGCGCATGGCGGGACGCGTCGGAGAAATCAATGGGACAGAGGACCTGCCGGATTTCGATCATGATGACGCTCCACCGGGATGAACGGCGTTCGAGACGCGACCGGGCATGGAGCCGCTCCCTGTGACCGGGTTCGGGAATTCATCGCTCATGTTTCTTCGCGCTCATGGACACTCGCGACCGCCTCGCCTCCAGCAGCGTCGCCGTCACTTCCTCGTCCGATACCTGCGAGAAGTCCCGGAAGTGATAACCGATGGCATAGAGGACCGCCGGCGTCTCCAGGCAGACGACTTCGTCGGCTTCCTGGCGGATGAGGCGCAAGGCTTCGGGCGACGCCACACCCGTGGCCGCGATCAGCCGCGTCGGGTGTCGGCCTCGCACCGCTCGAAGCGCGGCGATCATCGTCGATCCGGTCGCGATCCCATCGTCGAGCACGATGACCACACGACCGGCCGCGTCGACCGGCGCGCCCGCGGACCCGTACTGCCGCCGTCTTTGGCCGAGCGTCGCCAATTGCGTCGCCTTCTCGGTTTCGAGGTAGGACTCGTCACACAAGTCGCGCGTGTCGGGATCCAGATAGACCACGCCATGCTCGTCGATGGATCCAATGGCGAGCTCTGGGTTGTAGGGGGCACGCAGCTTTCGCACGAGTACGACGTCCAGATCACCGTCCAATCCGTCGGCCAGAATCCTCCCCATCGGTACCGCACCGCGAGGGATCGCCAGGATCAACGGGTGCTGTCCACGATACCGCTCGAGGCGGGCGACGAGCAGGCGCCCCGCTTCCGCTAGGTCCTCGAATGCCATCGCTCATGCCCTCACTTCCCTGAGCCCGACCCGGATCTTCGCGGTTACGTCAAGGGAACGACCGCGCGGCGACGGCGACACCTGCCCGTGCACGTGTCACGTCATCCGGGCTTCGAGCGGCTACTCGAAGAAGCGCTCTTCCGGCTCGACGAGCTCGGCACGCCCCATGAGGATGAGCCGCTCACTGAGCTCCTTCACCCTCAGCCCGGTCGCGCGGACGTCGTTGACGAGTGTCGTCAGCTGCTCGATTGACGGCACCGCGTCCGTCGTGGCGCGTTCCCATTCGACTGGATTCGCGAAGAACCCCGTAACAGCCCCGGCGAGTTGCCTCTGTGGCGTCGCCAGGCCACGGGCGAACCTCTCAAACCGGCCAGCGATCGCCTCCGCATCCCCGACCAGCGCGTCCAGCCTTGCCCGAGCTTCGCGGTAGTCGGCCATGACGGCAGCAAGCTCACTGTCCCCGCAGGATTCGTGTTCGGCCAATTCAGAGGCGCTCTTATCCCCACTTGGACGAAACCGATCGGCGCCTTCACTTGTTCTAGCCATGACACAACCTGACAGCTGCGGCTCCTCGGATACCCGATGCTCGCCCATGAATTCCGAGGATGTGTCTTCACCGAGCATCGGTCATGCCAGCTGACACCATCCCAGTACCGGGCAACACCTTTGCACCTTGGCCGTCCTACGTCGAGATTCCAGCGCTGAGGCCGATGCGGGCGCCGTGTTCTTTCAGTCGTGCGCCGCTGACTGACGGAAATCCGCCATCGATCGCCGATGCTCAATCGATTCCGCGGGAGCGCTCCAGGGTATAGCCAGTGGACGGGGTCAACAAGCGACCTGGCATTGCGCCGGCGCCCCAGGTCACCGCTCGTCGACCGCCTTGACGTGCTCTGACAGCTCGAGGACGCGGCTCGGGTTGCGGCTGTCATGTCATTTGCAAGCGCCACTCGGGTTTCGGATGCCTGCCTTGAATTCCCGCGCAGCCGCCTCGTCCACCTCGGAACAGGTGCTCGACATCGTCGCCGGCCTCGTCGGTGAGCTCACCGGCGACAAGACGCGTCGGCCCGCGCTTGGCGATTCCCTGGATCGTGACCTCGGTATCAGCAGCCTCGAGCGGGTCGAGCTCCTCATCCGACTGGAGCAGGCATTCGGCGTGCGGCTCCCGGACCGCACCATGGCCGAAGCGGCAACGCCTCAGGATCTCGTGGAGGCGCTCCGTCAGGCGGTGCCCGGCGCGGTTGAAGGCCGTGTCAAGCCCACGCCCGTCGTGTCGACGCCTTCCGCGCGGCCGACGATTCCCACCACGGCGCGGTCACTCGTCGAGGTCCTGCACTGGCACGCGGAACGCACGCCGGACCGGGTGCACGTCCATCTGCGAAACGAGGACGACTCCGAAACGCCCCTGACGTACGGCGAGCTCGCGACGACCGCCTCAGCTGTGGCTGGGGGCTTGCAGACACTCGGCGTCGCGAAGGGCGATCGCGTCGCGGTGATGCTGCGCACCGAGCGGGCATTCTTCGAAACGTTCTGGGGAGCCCTGCTGCTCGGCGCGGTGCCGGTGCCACTCTACCCGCCTGTGCGACCCGACGACGTGTTGGCCTACATGCAGCGACAGCAGCAGATTCTGCAGAATGCCGGTGCCCGCGTGCTCGTGACCTTCGCAGACGCCGCGCGGTTCGGCGCGCTCATGCGCGGCCAGGCACCGTCGCTCGAGGCCGTGACCACGGCGACTGATCTGGTGGCCAGGGGCGCAACCGCCGCACTCCCGCGCGCGAGCCAGGACGACGCCGCGCTCATCCAGTACACATCGGGCAGCACAGGTGACCCGAAAGGCGTCTTGCTGTCGCACGCCAACATCCTCGCGAACGTCCGAGTCATCGGCGAGGCGTTCGAGATCCGCCCAGACGATGTGGCGGTGAGCTGGCTCCCGCTCTATCACGACATGGGCTTGATCGGGCTCTGGCTGGGCTCGCTCTATTTCGGCGTGCCATTGGCCATCATGTCCCCGCTGGCGTTTTTGTCGAGGCCCTCGCGTTGGCTCTGGGCCCTCCACGAGCACGGGGGCACGATCTCGGCCGCGCCGAACTTCGCCTTCGATCTCTGCGCCCGTCGGATCCGCGACGAGGAGCTGACAGGCCTCGATCTCAGCCGCTGGCGCATTGCCGTGAACGGATCCGAGGCCGTGCGCGCCGACACGATCGCGCGTTTCGTCCATCGGTTCGGGCCGCATGGATTTCGCGCCGAAGCGCTCTGTCCGGCGTATGGGCTTGCCGAGTCGTCGGTCGCGCTCACCCTCAGTCCCCCGCACCGGGGGCCGCGCGTCGATCGGGTCGACCGGCCATCGTTCGAACGCGATCGCACCATCGGGCCAGCGCCCCCAGACGATTCACGCGCACTGCATTTCGTCTCCTGTGGTCGTCCCCTCCAACACCACGACGTGCGCATCGTCGACCGAGCGGATCGGCCGGTTGTCGACCGCGTCGAAGGCCGAATCCAGTTTCGGGGCCCGTCGGTGACGGCGGGATACTTCCGAAATCCGGAGGCCACGCGCGTGGCCATGCGTAGTGACTGGATGGCATCCGGCGATCTCGGCTATCTCGCCGACGGCGAACTCTTCATCACAGGTCGGGAGAAGGATCTCATCATCCAGGGTGGCCGCAACATTTGCGCGGAAGAAGTCGAAGCCATCACGTCGAGCGTGGCCGGGATTCGCCCGAGCTGCGTCGCCGCGTTCGGCGTCCCTGATTCCGCCACCGGTACTGAACGGGTCATCGTGATCGCCGAGACACGAGAGCCGAGTCGCGACAAACAGGAGGCACTCCAACGGGCGGTCCGCGATGCGTTGGTCACCGGCATCGGGGCCCCTCCCGACGTGGTGGTCATCGCACCTCCCCGGACCGTGCTCAAGACGCCGAGCGGGAAGATCCGCCGAAGCGCCATGCGACAGGCTTATCTGGCTGGCACGCTCGGCGCTCGCCCATCGATCGCGGTGCAACGCGCACGCGTCTTGGCCAGCGCGTGCCGCGGCTGGCTCCGACGGCTGATCGCATGGCTCGGGGACGTGATCTTCACCGGCTGGGTCCTCCTCACGCTCGTCGTGTCGCTGCCGGCGCTGTGGGCGTACTTGGCCACGCGGCCGCCCGGTGGTCATGCCGACCGCGCCGTCCGCTGGTGGTCGCGCTTCACGCTGATGGTCTGTGGTCTGCGCCCCCAGGTCGTGGGACTCGAGCATCTGCGCGGGCTAAGATCGGGTGTCCTCGTCGCCAACCACGCCAGCTACATCGATCCGATCGTTGTGATGGCGGCTGTGCCGGTTCCCTTCCACTTCGTGGCCAAGCGTGCCTTGACGCGCTACCCGCTCATTGGGACGGTCATTCGGAAAGCCGAGCACCTGACCATCGAGAAAGCGGGACTGAGCGATCGCCTGGCCGGCGCGGACGAGGTCGCGCGGCAGCTGCGGACGGGTGGACGGCTATTCGTGTTCCCCGAGGGCACGTTCGAAGAGCGGCCAGAACTGCTCCCCTTCCGCCTGGGTGCCTTCCGCGCCGCCGTCGACACCGGGCAACCGATCGTCCCCATTGCGTTGGCGGGCACACGACACGTGCTGTCCGCAGACAGCTGGCTGTTCCGCCGCTCGCCCCTGACCGTGACAATCGGCTTGCCCTTGTCACCTCAAGCCGAAGGGTGGCCGGAAATGGTGCGGCTTCGTGATGCGGCCGTGGCACACGTCGCGCGAGCCGGCGGCGAGTCGGCCTTCGCGCCTCAGACAGGTGAATAAAGTTGTCGCCCGAATCCGGTCATCGGCCGCAGGGCGCGCACGCCCATCCGCTCCAGCCGGTCCATCCGCCCACGCCGTCGACTTCACGCCGGTCGTCTTCGACCGCTGCTCGCCGCGAAATCTCCGGATGGTTGATGTACGACTGGGCGAACTCGGCCTTTCACACCACGGTCGTGACGACGCTCGTTGGACCGTACTTGACCGACCTGGCGCAGCGCGACGTCGGCTCAAATGGCATCGTGCTGCCGCTTGGCCCCTTCGGCGCGGTCACGGCCCTGTCATTGTTCCCGTTCTGTATCGCCGTCGCTGCGCTGCTCCAAGTCGTGCTGCTGCCGATCCTCGGTGCCGTGGCCGACCAGAGCGGCAAGAAGAAACGGCTCATGGCGATGTTCTGCTATATCGGCGTGGCGGCGACATGTTTTCTGTACTCGATCACCGACGATCGCTACCTCCTCGGCGGCGTCCTGCTCATCGTCGCGAGTTTTGCATCCGGCGTGACCCTCGTGGTCTACAACGCGTTCCTGAACGACCTCGTCGCCGAAGACCAGCGCGACAAGGTATCGAGTCAGGGATATGCCGTTGGGTATCTCGGGGGCGGGCTCTTGCTGGCAGCCAACCTCGCGCTTCTTCTGATGTCGGACCGCATCGGCATCTCCACGGCCCAGGCGGTCCGTCTGTCGCTGCTGTCTGCGGGGTTGTGGTGGGGCGGGTTCGCGCTCATCGCCTTCGCGAGGCTGCCCTCTCGCCCGGCCGCGATCATGCCGAGCACGGCGGGATCGCCGCCTGTGCGCGGGCTCTCCGCCCTCGCAGAGCTCTGGACCGAGCTCAAGCGCCTGCGTCACACGCGGCGCTACCTCGTGGCGTACACGGCGTTCAACAGCGGTATCCAGACCGTCATCGCCGTCGCCTCTGTGTTTCTGGCGCAGGAGCTCTTCGTCGCGCGAGGCCTGCCGACCAACCAGACGTTTCTGATGGGATTGGTGCTGATGGTCCAGTTCGTCGCGGCGGTCGGCGCACTGACCTTCGGGCGCGTCGCCGCCCTCCTCACCACCAAACGCGCGATTCTCGTCTCGCTCGTGATCTGGACGGGCGTCGTGACCTACGCGTATGGCGTGCTACAAACGGTCGGCCAGGCGTGGGTCATGGGGGCCGTGTTGGCGCTGGTGCTCGGCGGATCCCAGGCGCTGTCGCGATCGCTCTTCTCGCAGATGACCCCACCTGGACACGCCGCGGGGTTCTTCAGTCTGTACGAAGTGACGGAGCGCGGCTCGGCCTGGATCGGTCCCTTCCTGTTCGGCCTCATCGCGAGCCTGACCGGCTCGTATCGCCAGGCCATCCTGTCTCTGGTCTTGCTGTTCGTCCTGGGCATCATCGTTCTCGTCCTGACGGACACCGATCGAGCGATTCGCGAGGCGGCGCAGGCGCGGACCCCTACGGACCGGAGAGCTCGCTAGCCGGCGACCGACACGAATCCCGAACCGTCTCAGCCCCGCTGGTCAGCGGCATTCGGGCGCGAGTTCGTTTGCTTGCCGTATGTCTGTGCCGGCTCCAGCGCCTTTTCGGTGGCGTCGGGATGTGCGCGCGCCGAGTGGCACCCCTATCAGGGGTTCCCCGATAGCCCCTGGAGCCACGCCTGATTGTGGTGGCGCGCTCGTGCGGCGACGATGTGCGGACCCGCTGTTTCGTGGCGGAAGAGCTTGATGACTCAACAGTCCGCGACACGGGCAACCGGTCCCATCGGCACGTGGCTCGGATTGATTCGCGCCGAGTACCGCGAAAGCCCAGGGCTTTGTCTCACGTTGACGGAGGCGCGTCGCTTCTGGGACTTGGACGAGGTCACCAGCGCCGCGCTCTTTGCCACGCTCGTCGATGCAGGATTTCTGACGCTGACGAAGACTGGCGCGTACGTCCAAGCGGACGCCCATTAGCGACGGTCACACCAGACACACCCAGAGACAACAAGGAGGCATCGATGAACCTGACACGTTGGGATCCGTTCCGTGAGCTCGAAGAGATGTCGAACCGGCTGAATCGATTCTTCGAGCAGCCAATGGTCCGGCAGCTGGCCGACACCGGAGGCTTGAGCCTCGCCGAGTGGACACCAGCCGTCGATGTGCAGGAGACCGACGGCGAGTATCTGATCAAGGCAGACCTGCCCGACGTCAAGAAGGACGACGTCAAGGTCGAAGTCCAGGATGGCATGATCAGCGTGAGCGGCGAGCGCAAGCAGGAGAAGGAAGAGAAGGGCAAGCGGTTCCATCGCGTCGAGCGGGCGTACGGCCGCTTCGAGCGGCGTCTGTCACTGCCGGGCGAGGTTGACGCGAAGAAGATCGCCGCCGAGTTCAAAGAAGGCGTGCTGCTGGTGCACCTGCCCAAGTCGCCGACCGCCCGCCCACAGACCATCGACATCAAGGCGAGCTGAACGCCTTGCGAATCACGTTGAGGCGTTTCACGACTCGTCGGAGGAAACCATGACGGTACGAGAGCTCATGTCCACACCACCCCATACCTGCCAGCCCACGACCGACTTGGCAGCCGTCACCCAGTTGATGTGGAACCACGACTGTGGTTTCGTCCCGGTGGTTGACGCCGAGGGCCGCCTGGCTGGTGTCATCACCGATCGAGACATCTGCATCGCCTGCGCGACGAGACGCCTGCTGCCGGAACGGATCGCCGCGGCGCAGGTGATGACGACGTCCGTGCACTCATGCCTCCCGACCGACGACATCGCCGGTGTCCTTGACACGATGAAGCGGGACCAGGTTCGGCGCGTGCCGGTCGTCGACGACCACGGGCGACTGCAAGGGGTGGTGTCCCTGAACGATCTCGTGCGCGCGGCGGGCAAGAAGGGCGCCCCCACGGCGGCCACTGTCGTGGACGCGCTGTCGGGCATTTGCGCTCCCCGTGCGGTCACTGCGGCCGTGGCATAACGACCGCTCAGGAGTGGCCGGTCCACCGGCTGGCGGTGTACTGCCGGTGGAGTTGCTCCACGTGGAGTGGAACTCGCTCGACGCGCTGTCGGCGATCAAGGCCACGAGGTGTGCAAAGTTCGGTGACTTCACGCGGTCGAGCTTGGCGTCGGGCGGTCTGCCTGCGGGCGCACGTCGCGGCGTGACGCTTCAGGGAGTGCTGATCCTAGCAGCCCGTGAACTTCCGCCCCAGGGCGTAGGCACGTTCGAGATAGCCGCGCCTCGTCGCGTCGCTTGCGCTATGGATGGCATAGAGGAATAGGCGTTCGACCTGCTTGATGCCCGGAGACGTCAACGTAAATTGGTCGATCACCACGCTGTATGACCCTCGACCATCCGGGGCGCCCGCGGGCCTCGTTAGGCAACCCCTGATAATCGGGGGGACACGACGCAGCGGCCGCGACCGAAGGCTCGACTCGCTGGATCCGTACAGTTAGGATGCTCGGCATGAACGCCGCGCCGACCGGTGGAACACCGACGGCTGAGCGGGAGCCCGCTCCGTCCTCAACGGATGAAACTCTGCGCCGCTTCGTCGACGAGGCGCCGGTCGCGATCGCAATGCTCGATCGGGATCTCCGGTATCTCGCAGCCAGTCGTCCCTGGTTGATTGACTATGGGCTCGATGCCAGTGCCTACCTGGGCCGACACCACTATGAGCTTTTCCCTGAAGTTCCCGAGCACTGGAAGGCCGTCAACGAGCGCTGTCTGGCGGGAGCGGTCGAATCGTGCGACTCCGAGTTGTTCGTGCGTGCGGATGGAACTCGCCAGTGGATTCGGTGGGCGGTGCAGCCGTGGCGTACGGCGCGCGGCGCCTGCGGCGGACTCCTGTTCTTCACGGAGAACATCACGGCGCGCGTCGAAGCCGAAACGGCGTTGCGCGCCCAGGCGGAATTGAGCCGCCTCGCACTGGATGCAGCTGGAGCCGGTGTCTGGACCTACGATGCGCGGACCAACACCGGCACCTGGGATGACCGGTTTCAGGTGCAGTACGGGTTCTCGGCCAACGCCCCGCGTTCGTTCGAGGCGTGGGTCGCCAGCCTACATGAGCAGGACCAACCGCGCGTCTTGGCGCGGGTGGATGAGGTGAGGCGCACACCCGGCGACGACACGTGGGACATCGAGTTTCGCGCCGTGCGACCAGATGGGTCCTTGGTGTGGATGCATGGACTGGGCCGCGCGACGCGGGACGCGAACGGCGAGGTGATCGACCTCATCGGACTGAACTGGGACGTGACCGCCCGCAAGCAGGCGGAGGAAGCCCTCAGTGAGAGCCACGACCGGGAGCGCCGGGCCGTCAACGCCGTGCAACTCCTCCTCGAAACGGCGACGCAGGGCATCGTCTTCGTCGACGCGAGCGGACGTATTGCCGGGGTCAATGCATCGCTTGCTGCGATGTTTGGATGGGACGCGGCAGAGTTGGTGGGTCAGCCGATCGAGCAACTGCTCCCGGAGGCGGCACGGGAAGGACACGAACAACATCGCGCGGGCTACTTCGAGTCTCCACGCCCCCGGCCTATGGGGCTCGGCATCGACCTCGTGGGCCAACGCAAGGACGGCTCCGCCTTCCCTGTCGAGGTGAGCTTGAATCACGTCGTCACGGAAGACGGAGGGCGGGCTGTCGCGTTCGTCACCGATATCACGGCCCGTAAACAGGCCGAACACGCCCTGCGCCTGAGTCACGACGCGCTGGCAGCCGACGCCCGAGAGCTCGCCGATCGGGCAAACCAACTCCGCCGTCTCGCCACGGAGCTGACGTTGGTGGAGCAACGCACGCGCGAGCAGCTCGCTAAGTCGCTCCACGACGGCCTGCAACAGCTGCTGTTCAGCAGCAAGCTCAAGCTCGATCGCCTTGTCGCACGGTTAGCCGACGGGCGCGATGTCTCCGACGTCCTAACGAGTCTGCGCGAGGAGCTCGATGACGCGATCGGTCAGGCACGGTCGCTGGCCGTCGATCTGTCGCCCCCGACGCTGCACACCGAAGGTCTCCCAGGCGGACTCAGGTGGCTTGCGGAGTGGGCGCAACGAAGGTACCAGCTCACGGTGGATCTCACGATCGATCGGGACGCCGATCCCGGCGATCGGAACGTGCGCATTCTCGTGTTTGAGTCCGTGCGGGAACTGCTGTTCAACGTGGTCAAGCACGCCAGGGCCACTCGCGTGGCCGTGGATCTCGCGCGAACGCCTGGCGGCTCCGTGACGATCACGGTGAGGGACGAGGGCGTTGGGTTCGACTCGACGAGCGCATTGGGCGCGGGTCAGGCGCAGGGGCCCGGTTTGGGCCTGTTCAGCATTCGCGAGCGGTTGCTGCTGCTCGGAGGACGCCTGGACGCCGAGAGCCACGTCGGCCAAGGTTCCACCTTCACGATCGTCGTCCCGTCGGCCGTCTTCGTCGAGCGACGACGTTCACCGCGGCCGCCCCCTCACCATCCCGCCGTTTCAGAGACACGCCGCACCGAGGCCCGTCCGCTGACGATTGTGATCGCCGATGACCACGCAATCGTGCGCGACGGGCTCCGACAGCTGTTCGCAGGCCATCCGGCTCTGCAGGTCGTCGGCGAAGCGGTGGACGGCACCCAGGCGGTCGCCCAAGCGCACGCCCTCGAGCCCGACGTCATCGTCATGGACGTCTCCATGCCCAACATGAGCGGAATCGAAGCCACGCGGCGCATCCGCGCGGAGCTTCCGTCCGTGCTGATCTTCGGGTTGTCCACGGAAGAGCGCACCGAGGCGCTACATGCCATCGAGGAAGCCGGCGCCGCGGGCTACTTCACGAAGGGTGACGACGCTCAGAAGCTGCGCGACCGTCTCCTGGCCCTGCAGTCGTCGTTGCGACGACCTCCGGCCCGGCCGACGTAACGTTGATGATGGCCTACGGGCACTGCTCACTGATCCGGCGCCGCGGTCGGCACATCCCTGCGATCTTGCCCGCCGTCACCCAGCGACGATCGGAATTCCGCCAACTCGACCTTTTGCCTATCTATGAGTCGACGTCTCGGATCGCAGGCGGACCGCATCGCTGTTGATTCGCCCGACTACACCGTGCCCGCGCATGGCCTCCGCGCGGCTGCCCTCGCCGAACCCTGGAGCTGGTGACCACGGCGCTCCATGCAGCGGACCAAGGGGCCTCATCGGGGAGTCCCCGATGCTGAGCGTGGGCGTCTCGGAGGCAGAATTGCTCCGTCTGCACCCAGCGGTCGCGCAGAGGCAGTCGACCTGTGAACATCCACCAGCTCAGCGTTGAGGCCGCGCTCGCCAGCCTTCGGACCGGCGCGCAGGGCCTCACCTCGGCCGAGGCCGCTCGCCGGCTGGACGAGTTTGGCCCAAACCGCATCGAGCGGGTCTCACGGGTGCCTCTCGCGCTCCGCCTGGCGCATGAGTTCACGCACTTCTTCGCGATCGTCCTGTGGGCGGCGGCCCTCCTCGCCTTCATCACGGACGTGCGTGCTCCCGGACAGGGGATGCGAGCGCTGGCGCTGGCGATCGTCGCCGTGGTGGTCATCAATGGGCTCTTCTCGTTCTGGCAGGAGTACCGTGCCGAAGAAGCGTTCCATGCGTTGCAGGCGCTGCTCCCGCAAGACGTGACGACGCTGCGCAATGGACGTGCCGCGAGGATGCCTGCGGAACGGCTGGTCCCGGGCGACGTGATCATCGTTGACGCTGGGGACAGCCTCTCGACCGATTGCCGCGTGATCGAGTCCTTTGCACTGCGCGTGGACATGAGCACCGTTACCGGCGAATCGCGACCGGTGGCTCGAGACGCAGAGGCCGACCGCGCCAACGGCCTGCTGCACAGTCGAAACGCGCTCCTCGCTGGGACCACCGTCGTGTCGGGGAACGCGCGTGCCGTCGTCGTCGCGACCGGCATGCGCACCGAATTCGGGCAGATCGCGCGCCTGGCACAGACAACCGAGGAAGCACCCTCACCGCTGCGACTCGAGCTCACCTGGCTCAGTCGGGTCATCGCCGTTCTGGCCCTCACGGTGGGCGCGCTCGTGTTCGCAATCGGCGAGACGTCGGGGCTGTCGCAGACAGCGACATGGGCAATCGTTCCCCCGATAGCCGGGATTCACGTGATACGGCCTCGACGATTCGGTCATCTTCTGACCGGAAAGGCGCAATGAGGTTGGCTTATGGCTCCGAGGACGACGCGAACTGAAACGGACACGTTCGGGCCCATCGAGGTCGACGCCTCGCGCTACTGGGGTGCCCAGACGGAACGTGCCCGCCACAACTTCAGGATTGGATGGGAACGCCAACCGGCCCCGGTCGTGCGGGGCCTGGGTCTCGTCAAGCGAGCAGCCGCCGAGGTCAACATGGCGCTGGGCCGGCTCGATCGCACCATCGGCGACGCGATCGTGCAGGCGGCCCAGGAGGTGATCGAGGGCCGCCTCGACGATCACTTTCCCCTCGTGGTCTGGCAGACGGGCTCGGGCACGCAATCGAACATGAATGCGAACGAAGTCATCGCGAACCGTGCCATCGAGCTACTGGATGGCACGCTGGGTTCGAAGACGCCCGTTCACCCGAACGATCACGTGAACATGTGCCAGTCGTCCAACGACACATATCCGACGGCCATGCACATCGCGTGCGCCGAGCACGTGCACGGTGAGCTGCTCCCGGCGCTCCGCACGCTCCTAGGCGCGCTAGAGACGAAACAGCGGGCCTTTGACAGCATCGTCAAGATCGGGCGAACGCATACACAGGACGCCACGCCGCTCACGCTCGGGCAGGAGTTCTCGGGCTATGCGGCACAAGTGGCCAACGCGATCCGCAGGATCGAATCGTCACTGGGCGGCCTGCTCGAGCTCGCCCAAGGAGGCACCGCCGTCGGCACAGGATTGAATGCGCCAAAGGACTTCGGTCCCAAGGTCGCCGAGCGAATTGCCGCCTTCACGGGCCTGCCGTTCGTCTCGGCCCCCAACAAGTTCGAAGCCCTCGCGGCCCATGATGCGATCGTCTTCGCTCACGGCGCCATCAACGCCGCAGCGGCCGGGCTGTTCAAGATTGCCAACGATATCCGCTTCCTTGGCAGTGGCCCCCGCTCGGGACTCGGCGAGCTGGCCCTCCCGGAGAACGAACCGGGTTCTTCGATCATGCCGGGCAAGGTGAATCCGACGCAGTGCGAAGCCTTGACGCAGGTGTGCGTCCAGATTTTCGGCAACCACGCAAGCGTGTCGTTTGCGGGCAGTCAGGGCCATTTCGAGCTGAACGTGTTCAAGCCGGTGATGGCCTACAATTTTCTTCAGTCAGCCCGGTTGATGGCCGACGCGGCGTTGTCGTTTACCGACCACTGCGTCGTCGGGATCGAAGCGCGCCTCGACAACATCAAGGCGGGCCTGGATCGTTCGCTCATGCTGGTGACAGCCCTCGCGCCCACGATTGGCTACGACCGTGCCGCCAGAATCGCCAAAGCGGCCCACCGCCACGGGACGACGCTGCGTGAAGAGGCGCTGAAAGACGGCGTGTCGCCCGTCGACTTCGACGCGCTGGTCCGTCCGGAGAAGATGATCGGTCCCGACGAGTGACGGGCAGGCGGGTCACGCCGTATCACCGCGCGCCGCCGCCGACTCCTTTTCGGCCTCGAGCTCGAGCGTGAGCTGACAACACTAGAGCGCTTTCGATTTCCGCGTTGTCGACTCCGCTGTCGTACGTCGTCCCTCGGGGTGGTCCGTTCCTGGGCCGTGGTCCGGCCTGAGGCCTTCGGTCCTTCGTCCCACGCACGGCGTCCAGCCCAAGGCCGAAGGACGAGGGACAGCCCAAGGCCCACAGCACCAAGGCCTCACGGCGCGCGACACTCTAGACGAGCAGGCCCCGACTCGCGCGAGCGGATCGGGCCGTCCTGTTGGTTGGGAGGGGGTCTTACCAGCGAGGCTCGCGAGAGCTGCCTTGGCCGCCACCGAAGCCGCTGCCCGCGTAGGCCGGCTTCGGGCGCGCTTCGTTCACCGCCAGCGTCCGGCCATCGAGCTGATGCCCGTTCATTCGAGCGGCCGCCGCTTGGGCCTCCTCGTCCGTGGCCATTTCCACGAATGCGAACCCTCGTGCGCGCCCGGTCGCCATGTCGCGCATGATGCGCACCGATTCGACGGCCCCGAACTCCCCGAACAGTTGTTGCAACTCCCTCTCATCGGTTTGGTAGGGCAGATTTCCGACGTACAACTTCCGACTCATCGTGTCGACTCCTTGAGCTCTTGTCAGAGCGCGTCCGCCATCTCAATGGGATGCGGACCAGTGAGGAAACTCCCCTGAATGGATTCTCCACTCGCGCTTAGCGGTTTCGCACTGAGGAGTGCCCAGAACGGGCTGTCGACTCTCGAGGGCGGAACGTACGTAGCAGGTAGAACTTCCTAGACTTCTGTAGTGTATGCGATCCTGGCCGACATCGCCAGTGCGAACCGTGACGCGGTCCTCTTGGCGGAATTCTGGCAGCAGTGACGATGCCGGCGTGGCCTCCGTCTCGGTTGCCGCGAGTTTCTTTGGCGGCCTTCTGGTGCACGGTTTGCAGAGCGTTCTGCTGCTCGCGCCACACGGCACTGTGACTCTTGGGATCGCGGCGAAGCCGGGCCCATCATTCGACTGACATCGACGCTGAGTTAGCCATGCCAACCAACGGCGAACGCTCCCGGCACGATTGCCCCGATTGTGGTCGGCCGATGTATTGGTCAGAGGCTGCCGTGCGGAATCGATATCCGACGGAGTACGCCGAGGCATATCGATGCACCAACGGCCATACGAGCCAACCGTGTCCGCTGTGTGGCAGCAACGATACGGCGGCTTGGGCCGACACCGAACCGGGGCCGCTCTATCACGTGATCTGTGGCCAGTGCGGAAACGACTCGGTCGTCAACAAGTAAGGGCTCGCCTCTCGCGGCAGCGACCTTGGTTTCCTGACGTCGATAGGACGTCGGTCAGCGACGGCGCGTCAAATTCTGACGTCCCTCCGGGCATGAGCCCGCACGCGGACGACGCTAGCGGCGGGTCGGCGCACCCGGCGGCTTGGTGGGTGTCGCCGGCGAAACGGCGCCGGTCCAGCTCACAGCCAGCCGTACCAGCTCATGGCCGTTGCGCGCCCCGAGCTTCTCCTTCAGATGCGCGAAATGGCTCTCGATGGTCTTCACGGAGACCTGGAGACGCTGGGCAATCTCACGCGTGGCCATACCTTGCCCCAAGAGAGTCAGCACGTGGTGCTCGCGGTCGGACAGTCGTTCGAGCGGAGACCGACCGTCCGGACGGTTGCGGTTCGGGCCCCCATCGTGGAGGAGAATGCGGTCCGCCATCTCCTCACTCACGTGCGATTTCCCGGCTGCGACCCGCCGCACGGCGGCGAGGAGTTCAGCGGCGGCCTGATCCTTCATCACGTATCCCAACGCGCCGGCCTTGAGCGCGCGCTCCGCGTAGAGTTGCTCGTCGTGAGCGGACAGAACCAGCACGCTCACCGCGGGATGCGTAGAAGACAATGGGGCCAGCAGGTCAAGGCCGCTCTCCTCCCCCAGCGTCAAATCGACCACCGCGACGTCCGGCGGTTCGGCGGCCGCGGCGGCGAGCGCCTCAGCGATCGTGCCGGCTTGGCCACACACCGCGAGATCTGCCTCGTCGCTGAAGAGGTCGACCAGTCCCTTCCGGACGATCGGATGATCGTCCACCACCAGAATCCGAATCCTCCCGTTCGTCGAAGTCGCTTCCATACATCACTTCATCGCCCACCTTCGACGAGCGCGGCGCGTCGCCGCAATCGACCGGGAGGCGTGAGGGCGGCTGGGCAGAACTCACATGCTACAGCGACGGCTGCACAAGAGTGTAACGAATCGTCGCCACCCCAGCTCGGCAGGTATCCGGCCGCATCGCTCCGTGCGCGGGCGTGACGCCGCTTCAGTGTGTCAGTGACAGTCCTATGAATCGATGCGAGCGGTATGGACTGCGACAAGTCGATTCAGGAGCCGATCGATGTCGTCGCCCTTGATGAAGTAGTCGGACGCACCCGCCGCCTCGATCGGGTGGGACCGTCGCCCCCCTGCGATCCTGTGTGGAGAGTCCGAAAATTTGAATCGTAGGGAACTCCGTGTGGATGTGCCGCGTGGCTTCGATCCCGTCGACGTTCGGCATCGACACATCCATCAGGATGACGTCGGGCAACAACGCGCGAGCAAGGGCCATCGCCTCGAGGCCGTCACTGGCCTCGCCGACAACGATGAACTCGAGCTGGTCCTCCAGGAGGCTCCGCAGCTCGGCCCGGACGCTGGCATGGTCATCGGCAATTACGATTCGTGTGCGCCGGGCGCAGCGGACGGGCAAGCATTCGCCTCTGGCCCTAAGCCTAATGTGACGGCAAAAAAGGCGCCATCAGGGACCCCCCTAACCAGGCGAGGAAGAGCACCGGACTGTGAGCGTCGTCTTCGCCCGCGAGCGCGTGCGGACCTACCCCAATCCCTCCGGGCGATAGAACTGGACCGCGACGATCGCGCCGCAGGCACGGCACTCCAGCTCTTCCGCACCGTCGCGTGCGGCGCCGCGTGTGGTGTCGCAGCTCCCGCACACGGGGCATTCGGCAAACTCGAAGGTCATCTCGCCGGTTGGCGCGCGGCAACCCAACGGGCATACATAGGCAGGCGTTCGGGGTCGGTCAATGTCCTCGAGCCCGGTGCCTTCACGGTCGATGACCTCGAGCACATGCCCGCACAACGGGCACGTCGGCTCCGCGTCATTGAACTCCGAACGCATATCAAGGCCTCTAGCATCTCGCGTGCCCAGGTCTGCCGCATCAGAAGCGCCGACGCCGACTCCAGATCTGGAGGCAGCGCCGAAAAACCGGTAGACCCACGGTCCTCTGGGCTCCCAACACGCAATCGGCGTGGCAACGGCGTTGCACGACGCAGTTGCGGACGCAAATGGCACCATTCAGCAAGATCCTCGTCGCCGTCGATTTCAGCGCCACCTCGGAACGAGCGCTCGACTGCGCAAGGGCGCTGGCGGACGCCTGCGGGGCATCGCTCCACCTGGTCCATGTGATCGCGTACCCTGTCGGGAGTCCAGAAGCGACACAAGCGGGTCAGGCGGATGCCTGCCGGCACTTGAGTGCTCTCCTGGATGAGACCGATCGACAGCAACGGCACGCGACGACGGCGTGCCTCGTCGGCGCGGTCGCGCCCGCTTTGGCCGACTACGCCCAGCAGCAGGGCCACGACTTGCTCGTCATGGGGACGCACCGGCACGGACCGTCCTTCCAGATGGCGCGCGGGAGCATCGCGGAATCGGTGCTTGGGATGGCGCCGTGCGCGGTGCTCGCCGTGAAGCATCCGGGCGCCGCGGCCTCGGAAGCCGCGCTCGACCCGCCCTGGGCACCGCCCAGCCCCTCATGAACGCACGTCCTCCAGTGACGGTTCTCCGGCGCCTGACCGTCGCGCTGGTCGTCGTGCTGGCCGCGTCAACGTTCGGACCTGCGAGCTGTCGGTACGTGCACGGCCTGTCGCTCGTGACTCGGGCGGCTCAGCTTGGCGGGGTCTGGCGCCGGATCGCGAACGTCGACACGGTCACCGTTCGGGAAGTCAGAACCATCGAGCCTCCGGCGCTGGGAGTGCCGTTACCTGTGCGGCTTTACGTCCCAGCGAAGACACGAGCCACTCTCCTCATCGTCTCGGGCCTGCACGCAGCCGGCATCGATGAACCACGGCTGATGGCGCTCTCGCGGCAGCTCGCCGAAGCGCGCGTCACCGTGGTCACGCCCGACATCCCGGAGCTGCGCCGCTTCGAGATCTCGCCCGTGGTGACCGATCACATCGAGCGCATGGCGGTCTGGCTGGCCGCCGATTCAGGGCTCGCCCCCGATGGCCGGATTGGCCTCATCGGCATCAGCTTCAGCGGAGGCTTGTCCGTGGTGGCAGCCGGCCGTCCCACACTGCGCGCCCGGTTAGGTTTCGTGCTCTCCTTCGGCGGCCACGACGATCTGGGCCGTGTGTTCGACTACCTGTGCCGCGGCCCAACCCACGGGGGCGCTCCGCCCCATGACTACGGACTCGCGATCGCGCTGTTGAATGTCGCCGACCGGCTCGTACCACCCGAGCAAGTCGGCCCTCTCCGCGAGGCCGTTCGGGACTTCCTGTGGGCCTCGCATCTCGATACGGTTGACAAGCCGGCTGCACAGCGTGCGTTCGCCACACTTCGCGATGTCGCGGCCGCAATGCCGGAGCCGTCGGCGACACTCATGACCGACGTGAACGACCGTGCCGTCGATCGCCTGGGTCCGAAGGTGCATCCTCACCTGGCCTGGCATGCGGCGCAGCCGGCACTGTCGCCTTCGCGCTCACCCTTGCCCCGGGCGCCGGTCTTCCTCCTGCATGGGCGCGACGACAACGTCATCCCCGCCCAGGAATCCGAGGCCCTTGCCACACGCCTCCGCCCGCACGTGCCGGTTCGGTTGCTCGTGACGCCGCTCATCTCCCACGCCGCCGCCGATCGCCCCGCTCGAGTGGTCGACGTCCTGCAGGTCGCGGGGTTCTGGGGCGATCTGCTCGCCCGGTGATCACTTCCGGAGCATCGCCTTCAGCTCGGCAAGTGGATATGTATTGGCCACGTCGCCGGCCTGGCACCAACCCCGCCTCGCTTGATCCACGCCGTATCGCATGCCATCCAGCTCCTGCTGTCGATGGGCGTCCGTGCTGATGACACAGGTGATGACACGCGTTTCCGAAGAGCATCGATCGCCCGCGCCTGCCGCCGAAACCCACCGGCTGTCAGCCCGCCAGCCACACGGGCCGCCTGTGTGTGGTCGGTAATGGCGATGTATTCGTAGCCCCGAGCCCGACAGGCTCCGGCCATCTCGGCGAGCGTGTTCTGGCCGTCGGTCGCGTTGGTGTGCATCTGGAGATCGCCGCGGATATCGGTGAGCGTCACGAGCGTGGGCAATCGATGCGCACGCGCCGCTTCGAGCTCGCCGCGGTCCTCGCGCAGCTCGGGAGGAATCCACGGCAGCCCGATCGCCTCGAACACCTCCTCTTCTGTCCGGCCGCCGATTCGGCTCGTGCCCTTGAAGACGCCGTATTCGTTGATTGTCAGACCTCGCTTCAGCCCGAGGAGGCCGACAGCGATGTTGTGCGGCTTGGATCCGGTGAAGCAGATCGCGCCGAGCGTCGATGACGTGCCGAGGATCACGCCGCATCCGAGATAGTGGGCCGATCGAGGATGTAGTACCGGTAGTCATGTCGACGAATGGCCTCCCGCAGGCGCTCGATTAGCCGGCGCACCGCCCGGGACAGCCGCTCGGCCTCCCCTGGGCGATGCCTTCGAGGCCGATGTCGCCTCATGGATCCCACACTCAGCACTCGGGATCTCCGTCGACCAACGCGGTGACCGCGCCACGCCTCGCGTCGATCGGCGACGGCAACCGGGTAAGGAACTCGCGGAGTACCTGCTCGAGGTCCGGCTGCCCGATTTCCTGGAGCTCGTACCGCACACGCACGACAGGCTTGCGAATGGGTACCTGCCGCGCCAGATCGACGGGGGTGCCAACGATCACGACGTCGCAGGGCACCCGGTCGATGGTCGCTTCCAGATCGCGGACCTGTTGGTCACCGTACCCCATCGCCGGGAGGACCGGGCCTATCGAGGGGTACGCGGCGTAGGTGTCGGCGATGCTGCCCACGGCGAACGGTCGTGGGTCGACGATCTCACGGGCGCCGCACTTCCTGGCGATCACCGTGCCCGCGCCGAACCGCATCTCACCGTGCGTCAGCGTCGGACCGTCCTCGATGACGAGGGCACGCCGGCCCGTGATGAGATCCGGGCGATCCGTCGTGACGGGCGAAGCTGCCTCCACGATCAGGGCGCGGGGGTTGGCCGCCCGGATATGGTCTCGAAGCGTCTCGGTGGCCTGCAGATCGGCGGTGTCGACCTTGTTGATGATGGCCACGTCCGCCATGCGAAGGTTGACCTCCCCAGGGTAGTACGACAGCTCATTGCCCAACCGCAACGGATCGGCGACGACCAGTTGAAGGTCCGGTCGGTAGAACGCGAAGTCGTTGTTCCCGCCGTCCCAAACGATGATGTCGGCATCGAACTCCGCAGCGTCGAGGATGGCCCTGTAGTCCACCCCCGCGTAGACGACCGAACCGGTGGTGACATGCGGCTCGTACTCTTCCATCTCCTCGATCGTGCAGTGCCCGCGCTCGATGTCAGCCAGCGTGGCAAACCGTTGCACGCGTTGGGCAACCAAATCGCCGTACGGCATCGGATGCCTCACGACCGCAACCCGGACTCCGCGGTTGCGCAGGAGACGAACGATTCGGCGCGTCGTCTGACTCTTGCCCGCGCCCGTCCGGACGGCGCAGACGGCAATGACCGGCCGTCGACTCTTGAGCATGGTGGCGTCGGGGCCGAGCAGTACGAAATCGGCGCCCGCCGCGTTGGCAATCGCCGCGCGATGCATCACGTACCCATACGAGACGTCGCTGTATGCGAAGACGACCTGCTGAACCGAGAGGCGCGTGACCAGCGCTGGCAGGTCGGCTTCGTCGAAGATCGGAAGACCATCTGGATACAACGCCCCAGCGAGCTGAGGCGGGTAGCGGCGGTCTGCGATGTGCGGGATCTGGGCGGCGGTGAACCCGACGACCTCGTATCGCGCATCGTCGCGGTAGACGACGTTGAAGTTGTGGAAATCGCGCCCGGCGGCGCCCATGATGAGCGTGCGATAGCGGTTCATGACGGCCTCGGCGGCGGGCGAACTCAGTGAGACGCCCGCCGTGGAAACACGAGCCCTTTCTCACCCACCCCGAGACGGCCGGCAACGACTCGCGTGCCGCTGTCGCCTCGGAGGGCCTCGCGGATCCGATCGGAGCAGGCAACCACGGCGTCGCATCCTGTAGCCTCGGCGTATCGGATGGCCGCCTCGACCTTCGGCCCCATCGTCCCCGGCGGGAAGTGACCGGCGGCGGCGTGTTGCCGCAACTCATCGACCGATGCCCGGTCGAGCCGGTGCGCATGCGGCGTGCCGAAATCGAGATAGACGCCGTCGACATCGGTGGCGAGCACGAGGCGATCGCATCCGAGACGCGTCGCGAGCAGGGCCGAGGCGTGATCCTTGTCGACGACCGCCTCGATGCCTCGCACGCGGCCGCCGTCGCGAACGACCGGCACACCGCCTCCGCCAAGCGTGATGACGATGGCGTTCGCCTCGAGCAGGGCTCGAATCGCCGGCTCCTCGACGACCTCGAGAGGCATGGGCGAGGCGACGACACGGCGCCATCCATGCGGTGACTGCTCGACCAGCGTCCATCCGCGCGCGCGCCGCCGGTGGGCTTCGTCGCGTGAGTAGAACGGCCCGATCGGCTTGCTCGGCGCCGCAAACGCCGGGTCCCCCTCGTCGACGACGACCTGGGTCACGACGGCGGCGATCGAGCGGCGCATCCCTCTCGCGGCGAGCGCTTCGGCAAGCGCCTGCTGCAGCAACACGCCGATCTCGCCCTGCGTGCTCGCCACGCAGACGTCGAGCGGCAGCGGATAGACCTCTCCCGCCGCATGCTCGGAGCGTAGAAGCGCCGCGCCCACTTGCGGGCCGTTGCCGTGGGTGAGTACCACCCGCCATCCTTCGGCCACGACATCGGCAATCGCACGGCTCGTGTCGACCAGTCGCTGCCGCGCGGAGTCGATCGTCGCCGGCTCGCCAGCCCTGATGACCGCATTGCCGCCAATTGCGATGAGCGCGAGAGGCTGCATCTCCAGACGGCCTCACGTCGAACGTGCAGCCCCAAGCAGTGCCAGGAGCAGGGCCTTCTGGGTGTGCAGGCGATTCGCCGCTTGCGTGAACACGATCGACTGTGGCCCATCGATCACACGGGCATCCACTTCCCGCCCACGCTGCGCGGGCAGGCAGTGCATGAACACCGCCGAAGGGCTCGCACACGCAAGGAGGGCCGGCGTCACCTGGAATCCGGCGAAGGCCTGCTGTCTGGCCTCAGCCTGGACCTCCTGCCCCATGCTGACCCATGTGTCCGTGTAAACCGCGTCGGCGTGACGTACGGCGCTCTGAGCCGACGACACGACGCGACAGGCGATGTCGGGCTCCACCTCGTGCAGTCGAGCCCAGGCAAGGACGTCCGGTCGAGGCTCGTAGCCAGGGGGCGAGGCCATCGTCATGCGCACGCCCAGGAGGGCCGCTCCAAAGACGAGGGAATTGGCGACGTTACTGGCATCGCCCACCCATGCCAGCCGCAGCCCTTTCAGCGAACCCTTGATTTCGAGCAGGGTGAAGTAGTCACCAAGGGCCTGACACGGATGGCTGAAATCACTGAGCGCGTTGATCACGGGAATGGACACCGCCTGGGCGATCTCTTCGACGATGCGGTGCGAAAACGTTCGAACCACGATGGCCTGGACCATCTGCTCGAGCGTTCGGGCCACGTCGGCGACCGATTCGCGCCGCCCAAGCCCCACTTCCTGCGGTCCAAGGTAGACGGCGCGAGCGCCCAACTGGGAGGCCGCGACTTCGAACGCCACTCGGGTTCGCAGCGATGGCTTCTCGAACAGCAACGCAATGGTCTGGCCCGCGAGAGCCGCACCATAGGCTTCGCGCTCCTGCTTCACAGCCGCCGTGAGTGCCAACAGGCCACGCACGTCGCCGGGGCTCAGCTCGCGCAGCGACAAGAAGTCACGGCCGGCCAGATCGATACCCAGCCGCGTTCCCTGGTCGAGGCCGACAATCGACACTCCCGCCACTCTCGAGAGGTGGCAGCAACGTCAGTGCCGTTGCCGACCCTCCCTCATGTCGAGGTGTAGCGCCTCGTTTCGACACATGCCCATGTCCGGCGCGGGGGAGGCGCCGGTTTCTCGGCATTGTCCATCGCGTCAGGCGTCGACCTGGCACGGCTCACCCACGGCCACAGGCGTTCTTCCAGGCGTGCGGCCACTTCGCCGTGCCCCGGTACAACCGTTGCTCTGCGCCAGTGTCGTCGTGATGGCCCGCGACCGGGGAAGGACCCGGATTGAGACCGGGGACGGGACCTCGGATTGAGACCGGGGAAGGGACCCCGGATTGAGACCGGGGAAGGGACCCCGGATTGAGAAAGACCCGCGCGGCGCGTAGGGCCCTGGCGAGCGCCTGAGGCGGGGTTCGGGCGGAGCCCAATTGATGACGCTCACCGTATTGTCAGGCTCGTCCAACCGTCCGCTGGCCGCGCAGATCGCTCAGATCCTGGGTGTGACGCCGTGCCCTCGGACGCTCCACCGTTTCCCGGACGGCGAACTGCACGTCGAGCTGGAGGACAGCGTACGCGGCCAGGATGTGTATGTCGTCCAGTCGACGAGTCGACCCGTCGACGAACATCTCATGGAGCTCTGCTTCCTCGCCGATGCCTGCCGGCGAACGGGAGTCGGCCGATTGACGGCGGTCATTCCGTATTTCGGGTACGCGCGGCAGGACCACAGGAGAAGCAGTCGGGAAGCCGTCGGCGCCGCGGTGATCGCCAACCTCATCGAGGCGGCAGGCTTCGCACGAGTGATCGCCCTCGATCTGCATGCGCCAGCGTTGGAGGCGGCGTTTCGTATTCCACTGGACCATCTGAGCGCGACGCACGTGCTCGCGGACGCGATCCGCTCCACGGCCGACTCCGTGATCGTGGCGCCCGACCTGGGCGCGGCGCGGCTGGCGCATCGGTACCAGTCACATCTGAACCTGCCGGTCATCGTCCTGCACAAGGCCCGAATCAGCGGATCGGAGGTGTCTCTGCGCAGGCCGGTCGCAGACCTCGGCGGACGTACGCCGATTCTCATCGACGACATGATCGCGACCGGCGGCACAATCGAAGCCGCGGCGCGGGGGCTGCTCGCGGCGGGCTGCAAACCCGACCTGTCGGTGGCCGCCACGCACGCGCTCTTTGTCGGTCCAGCCACTGCACGGCTTCAGGGGCTGCCGATTCGTCAGTGGCTTGGCACCAACAGCGTGGACGTCGGGACCGATCTCCCGGCCCACTTCCAGGTGGTCAGCGTCGCCCCGCTCCTCGCCGACGCCATCTCACGACTGCATCACGATCAGCCACTCGACACGCTGCTCGCACGCACGTAAGCCCTCACGAACGCTCGATCGCGTGGTTCGGACGGATCGCCGGACGGCTCCCTGCCAACCTCCTCCCATGCCGAGCGTTCAGGCATACGCCGGCGAATACATGGCACGGAACACGGCGTTCACGACGTCGGGCGGTCGCGGGCGGGTCGCCACCCCTTGCTCGAAGGCGACGGTCGCCACCGCGACGCCGACGGCGAGGGCCACGCTACGCATGCGACTGGCCGGCGGAAACACGGCTCCCCGCTCGAGGTCCTCATCGCGTGTCTGCTCGGCCAGCGCCCGGGCTGCAGCCAGGAACATCTCGTCGATGGCTCGTGCGGCGCCAGATGCGAGCAGGCCCAGGCCCACACCAGGAAACACGAACGCGTTGTTGGCCTGCCCTGGCACGATGAGCCGGTCGCCGACGGTCACCGCCTTGAACGGACTTCCGCTGGCGAAGATCGCTCGGCCGCCGGTCCACCGATAGGCCTCTTCGGCCGTGCACTCGGCCTTCGACGTCGGATTGGACAAGGCAAAGATGATCGGATGGTCATTCAGGCGGGTCATGAGCTCGAGGACTGGCTGCGTGAACAGCCCACCGTATCCACTCGCTCCCACCAGAGCTGTCGGGGCGAAGGCCTCGATGGTCTCGCGCAGGCTCGTCCCGGCAGGGCGATCCTGCGCGAATGGACGCTTGTGGTCGGCCAGGTCGTCCCTGGACTGAACGACGACACCCTTGGAATCGATGAAGAGACAGTGACGCTTCGCGTCCGACTCCGACATCCCTTCGCGCTGCATGGCGGCCACGACGAGGGCGCCAATGCCGAGGCACGCCTCGCCCGCGCCCACAAACAGGAGGCGCTGCTCGACCAGGGGCGTCCGGGTCGCGCGTGCCGTGGTGTACACCCCGGCCAGTCCCATCGCGCCGGTCCCTTGGATGTCATCGTTGAAGCAGCACAGCCGCTGCCGATACCGGTGCAGCAGGCGAAAAGCTGGCGCGTTCTGGAAGTCCTCGAACTGGAGAACCGCACCGGGGAATACCGTCTGCGCGGCCGTGACGAACTCCTCAAGGAGCTCGTCGTACGCGTCGCCGGTGAGCCGGGCGACACGGTCGCCGAGATAGAAGCGATCGTCGCGAAGGATCTGGTTGTCAGTTCCGACATCGAGCGTGACGGGCAGGCAGAGATCGGGCGGAATGCCGCCGCATGCCGAGTAGAGCGCGAGCTTCCCGATAGGGATGCCCATCCCGTTCGCACCGAGATCCCCCAAGCCCAGGATGCGCCCGCCATCGGTGACCACGATGACGCCGACACGATCGCGCGGCCACCTGCGCAGCACTTCTGCGATTCGGCCGCGATGGTGCGCGGCTGACACATACAGACCGCGCGGCCGTTCGTAGATGCGGCTCCACTCGACACATGCCTGGCCCACCGTCGGCGTGTACACGATCGGCAGGAGCTCCTCGAGGTGATCGGCCAGCGTGTGATAGAAGAGCGTCTCGTTCTCGCTCTGTATCGCGCCAAGGTATCGATATCGTTCCAGCGGATCGGAGAGGGTGCGCACGTTGTGCAGCAGGCGGGCGCTCTGCACGTCCAGCGATTCGACGGCCGGTGGGAGCAGGCCTTCGAGGCCCAAGCGACGGCGTTCGTCATGCCGATAGGCGGTGCCCTTGTTCGTCAGCGGATCGACCCACGCCGGACGTCGTGGTGCATCTCGAGCGTCGTGGGTCGGAGTCGGTGTAGGCATCGTCTCCTGCAGTCCATGGTCCATCGAAGCCGAAAATACCTAGGCCTTCATCTCTGCTCCACCTCTGAAGGTACGCGCCTGCCGCGCGAAGCCTGCGAGGCGCTCCTCGACCAAACCGTTGACCGACCCCTCTGGAAACCGACCTGCTCGATCGCGCACGCCGGCTTCGAGGCCCGTCAGCAGTTCCATCGCCTGATCGACGGTTTCGGCCGCATGGACGTGGAACTGCCCCCGCTCCACGGCATCGATGACATCCTGACGCAGCATCAACTGCGGGAGGTTCGAGGCTGGAATCAGGACGCCCTGTTCGCCCGTCAGGCCTTTGGCCTGGCAGACGTCGAAGAAACCCTCGATCTTCTCGTTGATTCCGCCAACCGGCTGAAGCACACCGTGCTGATTGACCGATCCGGTCACCGCGATCGCCTGAGTCACAGGCACTTCGGCCAGCGCGGAGAGCAGTGCATAGAGCTCCGCCGACGAAGCGCTGTCGCCTTCGACCGGACCATAGCTCTGCTCGAACACAATGCTGGCTGACAAGGACAACGGCTGGTCGGGCACGTACCGGCCGCCGAGGAACCCCGATAAGATCAGCACGCCCTTCGAGTGCACAGGACCGCCGAGCTCGACCTCGCGCTCGATATCGACGACCGTCCCCGTGCCCAGGCGAGCGCGAGCGGTGATGCGACTGGGTCGAGCAAACGCGACGCCGCCGAGCTCGATGACCGAGAGTCCGTTCACCTGTCCGACGGCCCGGCCGTCGGTCGCCACCATGATCGTCCCCCGATCGATCGCTTCGAGGAGCGCCTCCCTCGGGCGCCCTGCGCGGTAGACGCGCGCATCAATCGCGTGCTGCACATCGTCGGCCGTCATGGTCTCGTGTCCGGCCACGCCGGCCCAATGGTCGGCCTCGCGCAAGAGATCGGACAGCCGACCGAGCTCAATCCACAGCTTCGCCGAATCGTCGACCATCCGGGCGCCGTGCTCGATGACACGGGCGACGGCACTCGCGGCAAGCGGTCGCAGGGCCGCCCGTCGGGCCAGGGTTGCCACGACGCGCGCGTACTCGAGGTCGCCGGACGGCGAGCGATCGGCGTACGAATCGAAATCGACGGCCACCTTGAAGAGCTCGCGGAAGTCAGGGTCGAGCTCGTGAAGCAGGTAGTAGAGAATGCGATCCCCGATGAGCACGACCTTGACGTCGAGTGGAATCGGTTCGGCGTCGAGCGATACCGTGCTCGCCAGGCTGAGCGCCTCGCCGAGCGACTCCAGGCGAACGGCGCGAGCGCGAAGGGCTCGTTTGAGTCCTTCCCACGCGAAGGGCTCGAGCAGGACACGACGCGCGTCGAGAATGAGGTAGCCGCCGTTGGCCCTGTGCAGGGCTCCGCTCTTGATGTGCGTGAAGTCGGTGACCAGCGTGCCCATCTGCGCCACGTGCTCGATACGCCCGATCAGGTTCTGGAACGTCGGCCTGTCCTCGTAGACGACCGGGGCTCCGGTCGGCCCGCGGCTGTTCTCGAGCACGTTGACCTGATACCGGTGGAGTGGCGACGCGGCCTTGGCCATCAGTGCGTCGAGCGGGGTCGCGCCTTCCTCGGGTTCCTTTCGCAGAAAGTCGTCGGCGTTGTCGAGCACGTCGCCCTCGAGCGCGCCCAGGTACTGCAGCACACCGGGTTCGCCCGCGTAATCGGCCTCGAGCTCGCCAATCAACGCGTTCAGGGCCGCCTTGGTAACCGCGTGCTTCATGGCGCGCAGCTTCTCGTGCATCTCACGATGCCACTTCGGCACCTCCCGCATGATCTGCTGCAACTCGGCTTCGAAGGCTTCGAGCGCGGCGCGCAGCCGCTGCTGCTCGTCGGCAGGCAACTGCTCGAACGCATCGCTGTCGATCACCTGCCCTTCGTGCATCGGGGCGAGCGCCAGCCCCATGGGCGTCCGAATCAAGGCCACGTGCTGCGACGCCGCCCGCGTGCCCAGGTCCTCGAGGGCTTTGCCGCGACGCGTATTGAACTCGTCGTGAATCTGCTGAGCGCGCTGACGGTACTCGTCGGTCTCGAGGGCGGCCGAAATGGCCGTCCGTAGCTCCTCGACCAGGCTCGCGATGTCGTCGCGAAACTTGACACCCCGCCCGGTCGGGAGCGACAGCGCTCGCGGACGGTGGGGCTGATCGAAGTTGTGGACGTAGCACCAATCGCGAGCTGGCGGTTCCGACGCCGCTCGCGCCTCGAGGAAGCGACGCACGATGGCGTGCTTGCCCGCACCGGCCCGTCCGAGGGCGAAGAGGTTGTAGCCGTCCCCCCGCATGCCGATGCCGAACGTGATGGCCGCCACCGCGCGGTCCTGACCGAACACCAGCGTACTGTCGGGCAGCTCGGCGGTGGTGGAAAACGGCAGGCTGGCTTGATCGCACGAACGACGAAGGCGCTCCAGCGGCACCTTTGTGGCGGACGCAATAATCACCGAATGCTCGGTCAATGTGCCAGGCACTCGCGGCTCCCCACCCGCCCCCGTCGACATCGGCCCCCGCGGGCCTCGGGCCGGTCAGAGGGCAGCGTGCGCAAGTGACATGCCACAAACCGCCGGTCGCACGCGTCGATTTCTGAGCGATCCCGCCGGTCTCGAAACGTGCCGACGGATTTCCGGCACCGGAGCCAGGACGACTGATTCACCCCTTGACGCACACCAGTGGCTCGAGACGGGCGACCGTGCGCGACAGTCCGGCCCGATCGGCTGCGTCCACGACAGCCGTGACGTCCTTGTACGCGCCGGGGGCCTCTTCGGCCACGCCTCGCGGCGATGGACTGCGGATGAGAATCCCGCGATCGGCGAGCTCGCGCATCAACTGTCGGCCCTGCCAGCGCTTCAACGCCGCATGGCGACTCATGGCCCGACCGGCACCGTGACAGGACGATCCGAACGATCGCGCCTCTCCCTCGGCCGTTCCGACGAGCACGTAGGAAGCGGTCCCCATGGTGCCGCCAATCAGAACGGGCTGGCCGGTGGCGTGGAACGGGGCCGACAGATCGGGGTGGCCGGGCCCCAGCGCCCGTGTCGCGCCTTTTCTGTGCACGAAGAGCCGCTTGCTCCGCCCGTCCCTGACGTGAGACTCGACCTTGCAGGTGTTGTGTGAGACGTCGTACAGCAGGTCGAGCTCGGCACGGGGGATGACGCTCGCGAAGGCCCGCCGCACCAAGTGGGTGATGATCTGACGATTGGCGAGCGCGCAGTTGATCGCGGAGCGCATCGCACCGAGGTACGCCTCGCCGAGTGGCGAGGTGATCGGCGCGCACGCCAGCTCACGGTCGGGCAGCACGAGGCCGTAGCTCGGGGCCGCCACGACCATCCGCTTGAGGAACTCCGTGCCCACCTGGTGGCCAAGCCCGCGCGACCCGCAGTGGATGCTCACCACCACGTCGCCGGCCGCGAGCCGAAAGGCGTTCCCCACGTCCGGGTCGAAGACCTTGGCGACTCGCTGGACCTCGAGGTAGTGGTTCCCCGATCCGAGTGTCCCCATCTCGTCGCGCTGCCGGTTCTTCGCGTGCGCCGAGACTTCCGAGGGCAGCGCTCCGGCCATGCGCCCGTGCTCTTCGATCCGTTCCAGGTCGGCGGCCGTGCCGTACTCGCGCTCGACGGCCCACTGCGCGCCGCCGGTCAGCATCGCATCCATTTCGGCATCGTTCAGATGGAGACGCCCAATGCTTCCCACGCCGGCCGGGACGCTGCGCGACAACTCGTCTGCGAGACGAGTCTTGAGCGGCTCGACCTCTGGCGCCGTCAGGCCTGTGTGGAGCAACCGCACGCCGCAGGAGATATCGAAGCCGACCCCGCCCGCTGACACGACGCCCGCGCGGTCGGCATCGAATGCCGCGACACCGCCAATCGGAAAACCGTAGCCCCAGTGCGCATCGGGCATGGCATAGGACGCGTGCTCGATACCGGGCAACATCGCCACGTGCTCGACTTGCTCGCGTACCTTCTCGTCCATGTCGCGGACGAGCGCTTCGGTGGCATAGATGATTCCGGGCACGCGCATGGGGCCGTGCGGCTCGATCCACCATTCGGTCTCCGACCGTCTCGTGAGCCGTGACAGCTCCATGGTTCACCCCCGGATCGCCAGTTCGTCGCGCGCCACAGCCACGATCGCCCCCCGTACGCGGTCACACGTCCACGACGCACTGAGCGACCCACGAGCCGTCCTGGTGGCGCTCGACCCGGAGTTCCGTGAAGGTCGCACCCTTGATCTCGACGGCAGGCTCGTGACGGGTGCGGGCGACCGGCTCTCCCCACGCCGTGGCGCGCAGCCGGGCGCCCTCGATGCTGACCTCAAACGCACCAAACAGCATTCGGCGCGTGGCCATCTCATAGACGAGGGCGTTCAGCCAGTCGATGAACAGCAGATCGTCGGCCGGTGCCTCGCACGTGATCGGCACGACGCGATCGGGCCGAACCGTACCGACGTCGGTCACGACGCTCGCGAGGGCGATGGCGGCCTGCTCGAACGCCTCCGCCTTGGTCGAGCCGAAGCCTCGAATCCCGATGTCGGCGCCGTGCGGAAAATGCTCCCACCGAGCGACCGCGTCCACCTCGGACCCCATGGCGCTCACGCCGCCTGAACCGGCGAGGACGACCGCTCGATGATCGCCCGAACCTCGGTGCCCTCAACGACCTCCTGCTCGAGGAGGCGCTTGGCCAACAGCGTGAGCGTTGCCCGCCGTTCGCGGAGGATCGCCAATGCACGGTCGTGCGCCTCGACGAGTAGCTGTTTGATCTCCGCGTCGATCTGCTTGGCCGTGTCCTCGGCGAACGGATCCGGAATCGGTCCGCCCACATCCAGGAAGCGCTGTCGCGGCGACCCCTTGTAGGCGACCGGCCCGATGACCTCGCTCATGCCGTACTCGGCGACCATCGCGCGGGCGAGGTCGGTCGCGCGCTGCAGATCGTTCTGCGCCCCTGTCGACACCTCGTGGAAGACGAGCTCCTCTGCCGAGCGCCCTCCGAGCAACACCGCCAGCTGATTGCGCAGCGCCTGCCGCGAGGCCAGGAACCGCTCCTCGATCGGGAGTTGGAGGGTGTGGCCAAGCGCCTCGTATCCACGCTGCACGATCGAGATCTTGTGCACGGGATCGACGCCCGGCAGCAGCGAGGCGACCAGCGCATGACCTGCCTCGTGATAGGCGACGAGCTCGCGCTCCTGTACGCTCATCACGCGCTTGCGCTTGAGCCCCGCCAGAACGCGATCGATGGCTTCGTCGAAATCCGACATCAGCACTTCCGGCTGATCCCGGCGCGCCGCGAGCAAGGTCGCTTCGTTGACGAGGTTCGCCAGATCGGCCCCCGCGAATCCAACCGTGCGTGCCGCGACGACCTTGAAATCCACTTCGGCAGCGACCTTCACGGCCCGCGCATGAAGACGCAGGATCGCTTCGCGACCACGGATATCGGGTCGGTCCACGACGACCTGCCGGTCGAATCGACCCGCGCGCAGGAGCGCTGGGTCGAGAATCTCCGGCCGGTTCGTGGCCGCCATCACAATGACGCCCTTGCGGGAATCGAAGCCATCCATCTCGGCCAGGAGCTGGTTGAGCGTCTGCTCGCGTTCCTCGTGCGTCCCGAGTGCCGAAGGCACGCGCATCTTGCCCAGGGCGTCCAGCTCGTCGATGAAGATGATGCACGGCGCACGAGACTCGGCCTGTGTAAACAGGTCGCGCACACGAGCGGCGCCCACGCCGACGAAGAGCTCGACGAACTCCGACCCGCTCAGACTGAAGAACGGCACCCGGGCTTCGCCCGCGACCGCACGCGCAAGCAACGTCTTCCCCGTGCCCGGCGGTCCCAGGAGCAGAACGCCCTTGGGGATCCGCCCTCCAAGATTGGTGTACTTCGCAGGATGCCGAAGGAACTCCACGATCTCGCGCAGCTCCTCGGTCGCTTCATCGATGCCCGCCACGTCGGCAAACGTCACCTTCACATCGTCTTCGGCGTAGATCTTGGCGCGGCTGCGCCCGAAGGCGGCCGCACCCTGCGTCGTCGACATGCGCGAGAGCATCACGTTCCAGAGGAGCAACATCAGCGCGAGTGGCAACACCCAACCGATGAGATTGGTCATCCAACTCGATTCCACCGTCCCGGTGAACTTGACGCCGTGCTCGACGAGCTGTTCGAGCAACCGCGGATCTTCGATGCGCGCGGTCTCGAACGGCTGGGCGTTGGTCTTGAGCGTGCCGCGAATACGACGGGCGTCGACCACGACCTCGGTCACCTGATCGGTTTTGACGAGCTCGAGGAACTCGCTGTAAGAGATCGAACGCGCGGGTGTCAACGGAAACGCAAACAACCACCACAGCGTCAGCACCATCGCAAGGACGTACGCGGCGCTAACGACGGGCTCACGGAACCAACCGGACTTCTTCGACCCTTCGGCCGGAGGCACACGTTTTTCAGGCATGACACTGACCGATTTCCACCCGATCGACGCTCTGTCTGACCCTTTGGAGAAAGACAGAGCATCTGTTGTGCCATTCGTCCCGGACGGATCGCGGCCACACGTGGCGGACTACCTCCGAAATGAGCCGGTCGGCCGGTCGGCCCCGTCGCTCGGCGCCGAAAGGGCGGCACCGCCGCTTCTTCGGAAACGCCCGTGGCTTGCGATGCACCCGTGTCAGCGGCTGGGGGACTCGTTCTGGCAGACGGTTCCAAATCCGAATCCACGAGCGCGCAGCGCGGGAACCAGCTGAGCCGTTGCCTGGACGGTCTGCCGCTGGTCTTTGAACGGGGCCGATTCGTCGCCGTCATGCATCACGACGATGTCGCCGGATCGTACGCGCGGCGCGACTCGGCCGACCGTGCGCTCCGCTCGTCGACCGCGGCCCCAGTCGAAATCCCAGAGCATCCAGCCCCATCCCACCAGCCGATAGTCGTGCTTCGCCAGTCCCGCCAACATCTCGCCGCCGCGCCATCCTGCGTGGGGACGAAACGCGCGGCAGGGTCTCGACCCGGCGAGCGCTTCGATGCGGTCCGCCGCCGCGTCGAGGATTTCCGCGAGTGCATCGGGCGTCTTGAGCATCATCATGCGGGAGGCGGAATGCAGCGCCACGGCATGGCCCTCGGCGAACATGCGCCGCACGGTGAGGGCCGTCTCCTCGGTCACATGGCGATCGATCAGAAAGAAGGTCGCCGAGACACCTTCCGTCTTCAGGAGATCAAGTAGATCCGGCGTCGTGGCGGGATTCGGCCCGTCATCAAAGGTCAGATACACCGTCGCGGGCTCCGTACGCGGCATGTGCCAGGCACTGCGGTCTCCGGCCATCGCATCAATGAGAAAGGGCGCGGGCGCCGTGTGCGCCAAACCCACGATGCCGAAACCGATAAGCAGGAAGATCCACATCAGCACGCGCCTCCCGACCCGCTGAGCCGACGATGGTACCAAGGATGGCCTCCCTTACTTGAACTCGGAGGCATCCTCTTCAATGGTCCTACATCCCAAGTTCGCAGGGACAAGGATCCGTCGGTGCTGGAGCGAGTGAACTGCCGGCCTGCCGGTAGGATTTCATGGACATCGCTCAAACGGAACCAGCCGCCGTTCGTCGCCCACTGGTTCTGCATTTGCAAGATGACGACCGGAGGCGGTTATCGAGGCGAACGTTCTCCGAGGCAAGTGGCACCAGGTACGAGGCGAAGCGAGGCGGACGTGGGGCAAGCTCACCGATGACGACGTGGCGCAGATTGAGGGGCGGGTCGAGAAGCTGATCGGCATCGTCCAGGAGCGCTACGGTAAAGGGCGTCAACAGGTGCTGCGCGACGTCAAGGTGTTCGTGAAGCGCCACTGCAAGGCGGCCTAGTCGGGCGGCCACGCCGGCTCGGTTCCTTGGACTCCTGCATAGGCCGCTAGTGCGGCCGGCCCTGCAGGGAAGGAGTTCCACGTGCTGCATGGGCTGCCCGCAGGGCGAGGGCCCTGCGTGGCTGGGGCGGTCCGTCGCGTCGCTTCTTGGCGGGGGCTGTCTGGCATGGGGAGGCTTCCTGACACCCGTCTCACGGAAACGTCAGGGGATTCTGGGACCACGCCGGCGCTATGATCGACAGGAAGAGGAATCTGCCCATGCGCGCCGCACTTCCAGGCGTCACCCTGGCTGTCATGCTGACGATGCTGCCCGCGATTGTCAGCGGCCACCATTCCACGGTCCGCAAGTATCGTGTGGACGAACAGACAACGCTCGACGGCGTGATCGTCTCGCTCGTCTACAAAGCGCCGCACTCGTTCCTGCACGTGCAGGCACCGGACCGACAGAACACGATGCGGATCTGGGCGGTGGAGTGTGGGGACCGCGACGACCTGCGTCAGCGCGTCGAGGAAGGCATGCTCAAGCCCGGGGATCGCGTCGTCGTGACCGGCGACATGGCCTGGGACGAAGGGGCGTGGCGCGTCCGGCTGCGCACGCTCACGCGGCGCACCGATGGGTGGCGGTGGAAGGACACCAGCAAGTGAGCCAGGGAGCGGTGCTCGTCGTCGAAGACGAACAGAAGGTCGCCGCAGCGCTCCGCGAGGGTCTCGAGGGCGAGGGCTACACGGTCGTCGTGGCGCCGACGGGCGAAGACGCCTTCTTTCGCGTGAGCACGGACCGGTTCGACGTGGTCCTGCTCGACCTGAGCCTGCCTGGACGCAGCGGGCTGGAGGTGCTGCGTGCGTTGCGTCAGCGTGATGGCGACACGCGCGTGCTGATCTTGACCGCGCGCGATACGCTCGACGACCGTGTGCGCGGGCTCGATAGCGGCGCTGACGACTACCTGGTCAAGCCCTTCGCCTTCGCCGAGCTTGTCGCGCGCATCCGGGCGCTGGGCCGACGGGGCCGCTCAGCGCCGTCGCCGAACCTGCGGGTCGCCGATCTGCAGATCGATCTCTGGAGCCGCAAAGCGGCGCGCGGCGGGCGCCCGATCGAGCTCACGACCAAGGAATTCGAGCTGCTCGAGCACCTGCTCCGGTTCGCCGGCCAGGTCGTCTCGCGCGATACGCTGGCCCGCGAAGTCTGGCAGGAGCGCGAGCGCACGCCGACGATGGACAACGTGATCGACACGCACATCGCCCGTCTGCGCAAGAAGATCGACCTCGAGAGTCCCGTGAAGCTCATTCATACCGTTCGGGGGGTGGGTTTCGTGGTGCGGGAGGAGGAGGCCGCATGAGGCTCACGCGGTTGCTCCTCGGCGTCCGGGCACGTCTCACGCTGTCGTACGTCGCCGCGATGGTGGTCATGCTCGTCGTGTACGTCGCCGGGGTGTACGGATTCGTCAGTCGGAACGTCTCACGCTCCCTCGACTCGCAGGTCCGCGCCGACTACATGTGGGCCGCCGAGATGTGGGAGGAGCGGCCCGACGGCTCGCTCCTCTGGTTCGACGACACCGTGACCGACGAAGACAACCCGTGGATGCAGGTCTGGAGCACGTCGAAAGCTCTGCTCTTCCAGACCGCGGTGGCGCAACGCATCCCGCTCACCGACAGCGCCCACCTGGCGGAACGAGCGTCGGGCACGATCGAACAGGTCGATGCCGGCGGCATGCCGTACCGGATGCTCAGTCGCGCGGCGGTCATCGGCGGAAAGCCCGTGGTCATCCAGGTCGCCCGATCGGAAGCTCCGATGCGACGCGAGCTGCGTGATTTGATGATCTTCATGGTGCTCGGGCTTCCCTTCGGCGTCGCGGCTGCGGCGCTCGGCGGCTACGCCCTCGCCCGCGGCGCCCTCGCCCCGGTCGGTCGCATGGTCGAGCGCGCGCAGCACATTACGGCCGAGCGTCTGCACG
>Ga0194132_10001190_pt1 | contig 52793 bp, 41 predicted proteins | sample TA2KigOf80mmetaG_FD_148612 | JGI IMG/M metagenome (GOLD analysis project Ga0194132, IMG submission 148612) | Freshwater microbial communities from Lake Tanganyika, Tanzania - TA2015054 Kigoma Offshore 80m | ecosystem: Environmental > Aquatic > Freshwater > Lake | place: Tanzania: Lake...
GATCCTTCCATCATCATGCTTGTTGAAACTTTCGCTGCGCCGGGAAGAGCGGGCGCAACGCGACACTGAGACGGTCTTGAAGAGCCTGCCTTTCGCGGTAGCGCGCCGCGGCCTCCGCGTTGGGCGAGGCGCTCTGGCCCGAATTGATCTTCACAAATCGATCCGTGATTTCATGAATCTCGACGCGTTCGCCCTCCTGCCGCCTCCAGCACCACAAGGCTTGCAACGCGGCTCCGTAGGCCGCGCCCTCTCCCACCTTCAAGGTCACCACTTCCGTGTTAAAGACATCCGCCATGATTTGCCTCCACAAAGCGGATCGAGCCCCGCCGCCGGTCGCGCGAATCTGCGCGGGGCGCACACCGAGCTGCTCCAGTTTTCGCAACCCGTAATTCATGCCCAGCGTCACGCCTTCCATGGCCGAACGAGCAAAGACCCCGGGATGAAAAGTGCCCGGATTCACCCCCAAAAACACCCCGGTTCCCTCCGGCACGTTCGGGGTTCGCTCCCCTTCAAGATACGGCAAAAGCAAAAGCCCCATCGACCCGGCCGGAACCCGGGACGCCTCGCGCTCGAACTTTCGGTGATCCCAGCCGAAACACTTCCTCAGCATCTCGGTCGCGACGGTGACGTTCATGGTGCAGAGCAGCGGAAGCCATTGGTCCGTCGAATCACAAAAGGCGGCGATCTCCCCATCGGGATCCACCACGGGCTTTTCCGAGCAGGCATAGATGGTTCCACTGGTGCCAAAACTCGCCGTGATCACGCCCGGACGCGTGTTGCCCGTGCCAATGGCCCCCATCATGTTGTCCCCCCCGCCGGCACTCACCCAAACGCCCGCGCCAAGGCCCAAGGCCTTGGCCACTTCCGGTCTCAACGAACCGGCGGGCTCCGCGCTCGATTGCAAAGGCGGAAACTTCCCGGGCAGATCGGCATCGATCGCAGCCATGGCTTCTTCGCACCACCGGCGACGACGCACGTCCAGCAACGCGGTTCCACTCGCGTCCCCGTACTCCATCGTCATCTTCCCCGTCAGCCAGAAATTCAAGTAATCGTGAGGCAGCAAGACCTTGGAAAGACGGGAAAAATTCCTGGGCTCATGGTCTTTCAACCACAGGATCTTCGAGGCGGTGAATCCCGGAAGAATCGCGTTGCCCAACAGCTTCGTCACGCGCCGCGATCCTCCCAACTTTTCGGTTAATTGGACGCACTCCTCCCCGGTCGTCGTATCGCACCAAAGCTTCGCGGGACGGATGACCTCCCCGTGCTTGTCGACGGGAACAAATCCATGCTGCTGACCGCTGACCCCCAGGGCCCGAACTTCCCCCGTGCGAGCCCCTGCTTGCCGCAAGGCCATGCGAAGCGCCTTTTGTGCAGCCTGCTTCCAAACTTCAGGATGTTGTTCCTTGGCTCCAGGGGGAAGCCCCTCAATCAATCCATAAGCGCTGGATCCCTCCCCTTCGACACGCCCGTTGCCGGCGTTAACCACCAACGCCTTTGTCGATTGGGTCCCGCTATCGATTCCCGCCACCAATGTTCTCATGCTGCGCGAAGGAAGCATGCTGCTCATCCCACCGGCTGTCCAATCTTCTGTTGGCATCCGCTTCGCAATTCCCCCACCCACCCCGGAATGGCTTCCCAGTCCAAGGAAACCTCTTCTCGAGTTCGCAAATTCCGGCACCACGCTTTGCGCAAACCGGAGCCCTCGGCCCGCGCCAAACCCAAACACCCCAGCTCCACAGCGCGCTTGATTTGCTTGTCCAGCTTCTGCGGCGTGAAACTGTGATCCACCGCGCATCCTCGATCCCGCAGCCATTGCACCAAACTCAGCGCTTCAGCGCGCGAGCCTCCCGGTTCGCTCAGGACAAAAACTTCGGCCCCCGCGCCAAATTCCGGCAAGAGACCGCGATCCTTCAAGAGTTCCAGCAACACCACATCGCCCATGCCGAATCCCAATCCGGGCAGATCCGCCCGGCCCCCGCTGAGCATCTTGACCAGTTGATCGTAGCGACCTCCCCCGGCAATCGCACGAAAAACGCCCTTGCGATCGAATGCTTCAAAAACTGGCCCCGTGTAGTACGCCAATCCACGAATCACGGAGTAATCGATCGCGACATAATCGGATAATCCTCGTGCGCACACATCATCCAGAATCTCACGGAGATCGGGCGTCGGTTCGGCGGCCGCAACGTAAGCCTTGACCTGATCGAGGGTGCAGCCCGCGAGGGCGAGCTTCCCGTCCGTCGTCTCGGGAGGTTCCCGCTCCATCTTGTCGATCGCCTGGAAAAACCCGGCCGGATCAGCGCCGGGTTTCGCGTTGCGCTCGAAAAAAGCCTGCCAAGCCAGCCGGCTGCTCAGGCGCACCACAAAATCTCCGGAACCCAAACCGAGCTCGCGCAGGGAGTCAATCAAGAGAGCGATGATCTCCGCGTCCGCCGCTCGCCCCGTTTCCCCGAAGATATCCGCGTTGAACTGAAAGTGTTCCCGCAGCCTGCCTTTCTGCTGCTTCTCGTAACGGAAGAGCTGGGGAATGGCGAACCACTTGATCGGCTTCCTATAGTTCCGTTCCTGTCTGGCCACCATGCGCGCGAGCGTCGGCGTCATCTCAGGCCGAAGGGAAACCGCACGATCCCCTTTGTCCGTGAAATTGAACAGTTGACCGACAATTTCGTCCCCGCTCTTGGCCGTGTAGAGCTCCAAGGGCTCCAAGGGCGGGCCGTCGTACTCGCGGAACCCGTACCGAACGGCCACTCGACGCCACGCCTCAAAAACGTGCCGACGCGCGTCCAAACTCCAACTTTCGTTGGCAGGCAGTGGCGCCGGATAGAACTCGCGGAATCCTGGAAGGTGATCGAGGTTCACAACAAAACTTGGCGGTATTTCGTCTCTCTACGACTCGCCCTACGTTCGTTCGCCATCGGAGCGCGGACGTTGACGCCGCCTCAACGTCCACCCATCAACTCGCGCCGAATCACTCCGGCCCCGAAGCTGACCACGCTGGGAGTCCTCACCCCACAAACAACCCCGTCGATCGAAAGCTCGAGGTTCCCTGTCCAAATCCAATGCTGAAGCGTTGTCAAGGCCGGGCTCGCCAAGGCCAATGACCCTGCAATCTTCGCTGCTCGCCCATTCCCATCTCCCATTGCATCGCAACAGCTTGGTGGACATAAGAAAGTGCGATTGGTGAACAAAAAAGGCGCCCCCGGCCAAGCAGGTGCGCCTCTGCGAAATATTCTTAAGGTTCAATCAGGCTTCTCAGAATCCCCGCCCTCGTTGGCGCTTTCAATTTCAGTCGGAGTAAGCTTGAGCACCGCTTCACGCATTTCCTTGCCAGGCTTAAACTTAACCACAGCTCGAGGAGGGATGATCACATCAGCCTCGGGCGCATTCGGATTCCGTCCGATGCGGGCCTTGCGAACCTTGACTTCGAAGACACCGAAATTGCGCAACTCCACTTTCCTTCCCTTGGACACAGCCTCTCCGATGTAATCCAATGTCTTTTGGATGACATCCAATACGGTCTGTTGCACAAGGCCTGTTTCGTTACTGATGCGGACCACCAGATCACGTTTCGTCATAGGGATCTCCGTTGAGAGAGTAGTTTGAGCCGCAAAACACAACAGCACGTGCAATCTAAACCCTTAGCAATCAAGGGTCAAGTGAGGAATTACGTTGAGCCAAATGGGTTATCCCGAAGTTGACGGCAGAGAAGCGCAGGCGGCCAAGCCTGACGAATAGTCTCCAATTCAAGCGATTGGCATTCAACGATTTAGATTCCGGATTCCGGGGCGAGAATGGCGCCAACGTGTGGCAAACTCGAACTCGATTCCTCCTACCCCCGGTCTCCAGGCGATAGGATGCTGTTCCGCCGACGGCCCGTTGGCGCCGCAGGCCACATCAGCCGGTGATTCTTTCTCCCGAGGTGCCTCGTTCCTAGCGCTACCTCCCAGGTCGGGCGAACGGCACAACGAGAAACAGGGCTGTCTGCGCTCAGATCTCAACTCCGTCATCGTGGACTGAGACGGCTCGCGGGCCACCGCTTTTCACGACTCACCCCCTATTCCTCGCGCGATCTGCCACACATTCCGAAGAAGCCACGCCGTATCCTGAAACAGCGTCGCCCCGAAACGCTCGATCCCTTCTCCCCCATGCAGACAGGAAACGGCAAAGCCAAAAACCAAACCATTCCCCAGCCACACCACGACACCGGAAAAAAACATCCCGTGCTCCATCCAATCGGGCTGACGCACTTTCAGCACCTCCCAATTCATCAAGAGATGAAAGGCAACCGTGAAACCCAGTCCCACGTGAAAGAGTGCCCCCAACAACGGACCATTCCTCCACATCCGCACCAGCCCATAAACGAGAATCAATGCGCTGGAATAGAGTGGAAAAAAGTAGGGGGCGAGCGAAATCAAGACATTGGACTTCGTCACCACGACGTGGCCTCCTCGGGCGGTGGCCTTGAGGCGTCGAACTTTTCCCCCAAACAGAATCACCCACAAGGCATGAGTCAATTCATGTCCAACCACATAAATCCACATGGGCTTGGGAACCCAAAGAAAGAGTAGTAAGAAGGCCATGAAACCCGCCCCGAAGGGGACCCAAACCTGATCCAATTCAGTGGCAACCTTCAGCATCCGCCAAAGCGTGATGCTGCTGGACAAGGCGGCAGGCAAGAGCAGAACACCCAGTGCCCATTTCAGCCATTTCATGGCCGAGCCTCAATGAGGGATCAAACTCACCAGATCCTCACCCTGAGATATCCGACAAAGAAAAAACCCCCGGCGATGCCGAGGGTTTCGTGTTTAAATTGAACAACTCAAACCCGATCAACGATTCGGATCTGCACCTGGAGATGCGTAGTTATTAACGCTTACGGGTGGAAGGACCGTAAATACTAGGCGTGTGTTGATTCGATCAATCCGAACTGTGAATTTACCAATCGTGAGGAGTGGAGGAAAACGACGCCCCACATTTGAAAGAGTCTCACCTTCAGTCAACTCAGCCGCAATTTTAGTGATAGCCTGCTGTTCCTCTAAAACCGCAGATTTCACCAACTCCATTGAGTTTAGGGAAGAGTTCTGCAAGGCCGAAATGATATTTTCTGCCTGACCCGAAGCTGTAATCGTGGCGACGCGCGCTATGTCAATCGTTTCATCGGGAGCAACTTCCGCAACCGTTGCCACCAAGCTAGGAGCCAACTCAGGCGCTACTATTGAGAGACTTCCCACCACAGAAGCCAAGTTCACCGAGCTCTTCTTGGCAACAGCTTTAACGACCAAGATAGCCGTTTCCTTGCGTGTTGCATCGCTGGCCTTCTCCACTAGACTCACCGCTTTAGGAACGAGTTCAACCGTCGGAGTCTTCTGGATTGTGGTTTGGATTTTATCCTGCTGGCTCTTGGTCAGTGTGGCCGTGGTTCCGGCCATCAACGTCACCGAGCCCGCCAAGGCCGCAACAAGGATCAGTTTGTTCACACGTTTCATAAAAATTTTGGTCGCCAATGGTGGTTAACAGAACCACTTATATCTGATTGAGCACACGCGTCAATCGAATTTTTCGAGCTCGAGGCTCATCTCACACAGAGCAAACTTAATGCCACCAACCGAGGTGCCATCCTAGGTGGAAAATTCTTCCAAAGCAATATGAATTTTCTCAATCCCAGCAAACCAGAGGCAAGAACTGCCTGCCTCACGGCTCTTGAATCAAGGTCGAACGGTTCACCTCAATTCCTTCGACTTTCTGAATCCGACCGTTCGGCCAGCGAACTTCCAGACTCCCAAGCCGCCCGGACTGGCCCAGTCCCAGTGTTATCGGCAGTTCCGACTGAGAAAGATAGCTTTTTGTGGGCATCACTTGCCGTGCCAACTCCTGGCCGTTAACCCGCGCCATGACCCACGCCCCAATGGCATCGGTGTTTCCGCCTCGGCCTTTCAAGCGCAACCGAATCCAGCGAACCGCCGCAGAAGACTCATTCCGAACCAGTAAGGCGGGACCGCCAACCTGCGTCATCACCACGTCCAAATCCCCATCCCCATCGATATCCGCATAGGCCGAACCCCGCCCGACCATGGGCTGGAAAAGATCAGAGGGACCTTCCACGGGCACGAACCGTTCACCCCGCACACCGCCCTGGTTCCAAAACAATTGCGCAGCTTGTCGATATCGTTGCCCGGGACTTGATCGCTCGATGAACTCGTCAAGGTGGCCATTCGCGGTCAGCAAATCGAGGCGTCCATCCAAATCGTAATCGAAAAAGAACAGACCGAAGGTGAGGCGATCGCGGCTGGCCGCTCCAAGTCCCTCCGCCACCGCTTCGTCCGCAAAAAGAGTCATCTCCCTTTGCGAAACATAAAGAGCATTCATCTCGTTGGCAAAGTTCCCAATCGCAATCCCCAAGGCCTCATCATTGCGAAACTTCGCCGTGTCAATTCCCATCGCGCCTCGAGTCTGTCCCAAGGTGTCGAAAGCAATGCCATACCTCGCCCCCACCTCCTCAAATGTTCCATTCTGACGGTTTAAAAAGACAAAATTCTGCACGGTGTCGTTGGCCACCACCAAATCCATCCACCCGTCTCTATCAATATCCACCGGCGCCACCGCAAGTGATTTCGCCTTAGGCCCTCCCCCACCCGGCAGCCGCACTCTCAAACCTGCCTGCTGCGAAACCTCTCGGAATTCACCCCGGCCCTCGTTGAGAAAAAGCCACGGATAGGCGCCACCAAAGTTGACCGGCGGACCGTAACTTCGTCCCAATCCGGGCAGCCGGTAATTGGCCTCCATATCCAACTCACGGCTCCACTTGACATAATTGCAAACAAACAGGTCCAAATCTCCATCCCGGTCAAAATCGATCCACGCTGCCCCGGTGCTCCAGCCTCCATCCCCACCCACACCCGCCTTCAAAGTGGTCTCTTCAAATTTTCCGCCGCCCAGATTGCGAAACAAAAAATTCCCTCCCACCGCCGTGCAATAAAGGTCCGTCAGCCCATCCCCATCGTAATCTCCACAGGCAACTCCCATTCCATAAAACCGCTTTTCCAACCCGCTGCCTCTAGTGGCTTCCCGAAACTTTCCATGACCGTCGTTCAAGTAAAGCTCGAGCGAGGACTGGGGCCCTCCCGACCCGCTCCAAGCCGTCCCGTTCACGAACACCAAGTCCTGGTCGCCATCATCCTCAGCGTCGAAAAACGCGACTCCGCCCCCCATCGTTTCGGGCAACAGCTTCTCACCCGTGGCGCCGTTGAAATGAACAAAGCGAAGTCCGGACTCGAGGGTCACATTTCGAAATCGAGCCGGTGCCGCCGCAGGGCTGGAGTCTTCGGATGAAGCAGGCGGCTTGGGACTTGCCGGCTTCCTCCCGACCGCCAGCCACCCCATCAACCCGCCCAATGACAAGACGCCGCATCCGGCCAGAAAAAACACCCACAGCCGCCCGACCGGTTTCGGCTTCCCTTCGACCCAACCCTCGCCATCCTTCATGTCCCGAACGATGAACGCGCCTGCCTACGGGAGCAATACCAGCCTGAAGTAACGTTCCGTCGCACTCCCCAGGTCCAACGCTACTTCTTGCGGACCGGATGCCGCAAACGAGATGGCTTGGCCGGAACCCTCCCACCGCCCGGACACCAACGAGGTCCGGGTCTCGATCTGATAGCGTTTCCCCGCTTGAACTACAAATCCCAAGACCAAGCGCCCGCCGCGCAGGGTCACGCGATCGAAGCGCAATCGCTGGAGTGATGGGGAGGCGTTGGATGCCGCCGGAGTGGGTCCCTCCACAAAACGCGTCCAGGAGGCCGAACCGTCCGGCCATCTTCCCTCCGATACGCCAGCGGATTGCACCCCAAAATCAACCCCATCGAGCAAAGCCAGGCCGGGAGAATAAAGCCGCAAGGTCTCACCGCGATTATGGAGCGAGAAGGTCACATGATTCCCCCCCTGGGAAGGATCCCGATCACAAATCCACAAGGTGAATCCTTTCGGGCCGACAAACGAAAGGGCGCCAATCGCATAGCGCGTAATGCCCGCAATCGAAGGATCGTCCGTCAGGTAGTGGCCCGAAAGCTCCACGGGCTGGGAGCCCGGATTGTAAATCTCAAACCAACTGGCCCCCTCTTCCGGAGCGGCCATCCATTCATTGAATTTCAATTCGGATGAAGCACCGAGCGATACCGGCGCGGCATTCGCGGTTCCAGGAGTGGATTTCGCAAGCAGTTTCCAACTCCCGGAGGAAAGCCCGAGGCTCAAGCCTTCCACTTGATATCCGAACTCCACCCGGTCGATGAGCCGTCCCAACGCGTCGAACAAGAACACCGCATCACCTTCCGTGGAAAGTCCCATGCCGGAGTTGAGCGGCGGTTGGGAGCTCTTGGAAGCTTCCCGGGCGGGTTCCATCCATACGACCAAATAAGCCCCTGGAGAAATCTGAGTGCCGGACGGGAACCGCCATTCCCCCGCTTCGGGAAAACGCGTACTCAAGCTCATCCCCGATAAATCCATCGATGATGCGCCCGTGTTGTGCAGCTCAATCCAGTCAGAACCGCCTCCCCAGGGCGAAAGATCCGCCAAGCCCGGTGAGGCCAGCAACTCGTGCAGCCTCAAGGCCACATTCGGAGCGGCATAATTCGGCGCGCCACCGCTACCCCCGGCCGGGAAGTTCGCGATGATGGTGGACCCGTCCGGCAAACGGCCTTCCGAAAACCCCTGCCGCTGCGCCCGATAATCCACCCGGGCAATCTCCTTTCCAACGCGATCCGACAAGGCGATCCATCCTCCGGCCGACGGGAGCTTGAAATGCAAATGTCCGCCGCCGGAAGCTTCGTCCGCCAGCAACTTCACATGGCCGAGCGAAGCGATGAAGCCCGGGGCGGTCACCCGAAAGAGGGCGTTGCTCGTGGAAAGATAAAGCCCCTGCAACGAGGCCGGACGCGAGGGGTGCCGGTTGAACAGTTCGATCCAATCCTCCTCGCCTGGTCGCGTGTTGGCGTACCACTCGTTGATGACAAGATCCGTGTCAGGAGCCAACTCCGCCACCCGGTTGGCCGCGTTCGGAGTGGGCACCCCAAGCACCCACCGCGAATCCACCCGCGACAAGGTATAACCTGAAATCTGGGGACCGAACTCAACGCCGTCCACCCGGTTCGTCTGCGCATCGAACAGGAAGACCCTCTCGCCATCCGCGTCGAGGCTGAACCCTGTGTGAAGCCCAGGCCGATCCGCGTCGGAGTCGCACCACACACGCAGCCAGGTTCCCGCGGCAAGAGTCGTCCCCGCGGGGAATACATAACGGCGGGGATCCGATCCATCCGTCAGGCTCCATCCGGCCAGATGGACCACACTGGGCCCGGCATTGTGCAGCTCAACCCAATCTGAGGCGCCCGAGTCAGAAGCGGCACTCACCTCGCTGAGGGAGAGGGCTGAAGGAGGAAGTGGAACGGGCGAAGCGCCAGGGGTCCCACCATTCTGAAGACTCGCGCGCCAGTTGGCCGCGGAATCGGGGTCACCCTCCGGATCGATGACCTCAAGTGAGCCGCCCGTGCGAGCCGAAACCGGCCACAGCCCTGCGGTTCCATAATCGACCGACTGGACCACGCGTCCGGACGGATCGAGCAAGGAAATCCGCTCGCCACCGCCGGAAAGCGAGCCGCCGAACCAGCCTGTCACCGCGATGCCCGGATAGCGCAAAGCGAAGGACCGCGGATCAACTCCCGAACCGATGACGATGGTTTGTCCGGGCTGCACGAGGACATTCTCGGGAAAAGTAAAACTCACGCCATCGAGCGAGAATCGTCCGAGATTGAGGGCGACCCCGCCCGCGTTTTGCAGCTCGACAAATTCGTAGGGATCCCCCCCGGCAGGTGAATGCATGATCTCCGTGAACCGCACGGGCACGCCGAGCCTGCCCACCTGAAACACGGCCTCGGTGAGCGCGCTCCAGTTCGTCCCGGACAAGGAACGGCCCTTCCACACCAAATCACGCGCGATCGAGAAAGGACTCCCCGAGTGTCGAAGGGCGCCGGGGGCCACTTGACTCGTCAAAGGGACGCGGGGATCCGAACCGTCCAGCGTGTAATAGATGGCACCCTCGAGATTGTTCACGGTCAAGGTCTGGCCGGGACTGACCAGCCCGCCATGCTGGCTGAGCTGGGGCGCATTTGTGGAAGCGATGAGGCTGGCCGACCGCAAATGATTGAAAATATTGGTCCGCCGCCGGGGAATCCACGTGGTCTGAATCGAGGTCTGCATCCCGGGAATGACCAGGGCGAGTTCATTGCGCAAGGCCTGATATTGGGCGCGGACGCGATCGTCGGTCAGAGCACCCCCGTTGAAGAAATGCTGGTGCAAACGATCGGCAAAGAGCAGTTGAAATTCACGATTCCCCCTCAGGCGCTGAAACATCGTGGCGATTTCAGATCCATTGTTCAACTCGACCGTCAAGGTGTTCGCGGTCACGGACCGGCCCAAGTTCCCCAAAGCCCATTCCGCGTCCCAAATGTAAAACCGGAATTTTCCCTTGGTCGACCGCTCGCGCGCCATCCGCCAATTGTTGTTCGGCCAATCCCCCGTCCCTCCATAGATGTTCACGAGCAGATAATCGACGAAGTTGGTCATGTCCATTTGCCGGTCGGCCAGAGCGTAGTTGGCGGACAACACCATGTTGGACCGGGTAATCAAATTGTAGAGGCTGTTGAACGCCATCGTGTCCCCGGAATTGGCGATCCGGCCTTGCGTGATCAAATCCCATCCCGCGTTTCCACCATGCCAGGACTGGAAGAAATCCTCCTCATAGCCTTCGGTCAAATTGTAGTAACCCTTGTAAACGCCATTGAGAAAGAGGTGGGCATGGTTGCCCCGGGTCGTCACTTGTCCCGTCTCAATCAGAAGCCGGCGCATCAGCTCGTCCACAATGAAGGGATTCGTCGGGTCATTCATTCCCGCCCGGATGACGATGCGGTCGAAAGCCTCGACCGGAGATCCGGCAAAGAGCGGATAGCGGAGCTTTCCCGGCCCGTAATCGCCCCGAAAATACAATCGAAAGGAAAACTTCCCCTGAGGCGCCGCGGTGGTATTGGGATTGTATTGGCCTCGGATGTAATCGCCTCCCTGCACTCGTAATCCACAGTCGATCTGAAACCCGCCGTTGTCGCCGGGCAGGATGTACTCCGCAGAGGCCGGACGTTCCCAAGCGATGCCTCGACGGGTGGTATTGCGCGGACTCACCTCCATGATGCCAGTGGGTCCGCGCAAATGATTCGACGCCGTCACCACGGAGATCGCGGGAAGAGAAAGGCGGGCGGCGGAAAGCCCCATCAGATAGGTATGAGTCACCGTGCGGGATGGAAGATGATTGGGCGCGAAAGCCGCCGCCCTCACCATGGTAGTCTCCCGAATCGCGAAGGGACGCAAATAGACAAAACCGGTGGACTCCGTGGGCGGAGCTCCATTCGTGGTGTATCGAATCGCGGCTCCGGGAGTCTCACAACTCAGCGAGAGGGTGAAAGGTTGATTGAAGAATCCTCGGGGGACGCTGAAGCGAGGCTCCTCCACGGCTCCGAGGATTCCGCTTACACCGTTTGCTGATCCCGGGGTTGGCGTCGAGAAATACCTCCACTCGCCCGCAGTGTCCCGGCCGTAAGAAAATTCATTGCGCTGGCTCGGGTAACGCGGGCTGATGCCGCTGGCCAAACGTCGGGGAGAGTCCGCCGAATAGAGGCCTAGAAATTCCCCATCAGCACCCAGTTTGAAGTTGGTGTGGAGGCGTCCGCCGGCGACGGGAGTCCGGCGGTCCTTGCCCGAGGTGAAGACCACCAAGTGCTGCTTCGCGCCCAAGAGGATGTTTGGGAAAATCCATTGATCGGGAACCCCCTCGTCGTCCGTCAAAGACCAGCCCGTGAGATCCACACTTTGCTCCCCCGGGTTGTAGAGTTCGATCCAGCCTTCCAATTCCCGGTCTTCGTCGCGGATGCCTCCCGCCGACGTATTGAGCGCCAAGAATTCGTTGATCACGAGCTTGGCCTCGGGCAGGTCTCGATTCAAAAAATAGGACCATCCTTCCCCCAGAAAACGGTTCGCCGGCTCGCGTAAATCCTGAATCGCATGATCAATGCGCCAACTGACCTTCACTGTTTCCGAAGTGATCGGCGGACACTTGAACACATAGACCGAGGCGGCCCGAGCTTGCATGTCCAGAGCGGGCACCCCGTTCACCAGAAGATCGGCCGCGGCCAATCCTTGCACCGGCTCATCGAACTGAACCTGGATCAGGCTCAGTGTTCGAAGGGTGGCGTTGGCGGGAGGTAAAACTTGGATGACGCGGGGAGGCTGATCGTCGAGAAGTTCATAGGACCAATGGGCGGACAGGGCGGACGCATCGAATGGATTGGCCTGGAACGAAGTGTCCGTAATGCCATGGCCCTGAAACCAGGTGATCGCGGCAAAGTCATGGGCGGGGGGATCGAAGGAAAACGTGTAGGTTGCGCCTTGCCCCGCGACCGATTTGGCCGGCGTGCCGTTCACCCAAAAATCAGTTGCGTCCACGCCCTGCACCGCTTCGCTGAAGGTCACGCTCACTTGGTTGAGCACCGGGACCCTTCCAGGAGGAGGGAACACCTGGGTTACCGTCGGAGGGGTCGTGTCGGGTGGAGTGGAAACCAGGGAAGCGTTGAATTGGAAATCACTGCTGGCGGTCAGGCTTTGGTTCATGGCGTGCACGGCAAGCACGTTATCCCCGGTTCGCAAGTAATCCGTGGGATTGGGCAAAGGAAACGGTGCCAGACCGACGGGTTCCGACGCGCTAGCCGTCGCAACGCTTCGAAAGGTCAGCGGACCTTCAGGGGCGTTCGCTCGTGCCACCTCGACGCCATTGATCCAGGCGACGAATCCGTCATCGATGGCCACATTCAGAGTCAGGCCTCCGACACGATTCTTGTCGGCCACAAAAAAAGTTCGAAGGAGGAAGACTCCGGCATAATTGCTTCGCATGTTGGAGAGCAACGTGCCGGTGGTGATGTTTTCTCCGTAGTGAAAGGGTGCGCGACTGCTCTCCCAAGCCGTGACATCGAAACCCGGAAGCCTCCAGGCCGTCACGGGCACCGAGGCTTCGTTGGTGGAACGTTTAAAGGACCAGAAGGTGTTCGTCGCCACGAGCGTTTGGTTTTGCGCCAGCAGCGAAATCGAGGATGCCGCCAAGCCCAGGATCCCGAAAATAAGTGTTCGAAGTGCCATGCAAGGGTTGAAGCAAGCATAATTGGGGCCACTCGGCGAGCCCTTTGACGCCCTCCCGACTCACTTGATGCTCAAGTGAGTCGGGTGGGTCAAGGAACATGCCCCCGCCCGGAAGGCTTGTCCCCAACTCGACCGGCCCATTCGTTCAACCCCGATTCATCCCCGCACTCGGGAAACACAGGAATCACCTGAAGCCATCGCAACGCTTGCCCCACGAGATAGAGCGAACCGCAAATCACCACTTCCACGGAATCCGGCACCCGGTGGAAACACTCCTCTAAAGAGCCGCAAATCTCGCGATTCACTCCGCCCTCAAGCTCCCGCCCTAATTCCGCGGGAGACGCGGACCGGGAACTGCCCACAGGGACGAGAAAAACCTTGGAAAACAAGGGCGCCAGGACCCTCAGCATCTCACCCCAATCCTTGTCTGCCAACGCGCCGAAAATCAGAACCCTCCGGCGTCCCGCCTCGTCACAGTCTCCCAGCGTTTCGCGCAGCGCCCGGGCCCCGGCGGGATTGTGTGCCCCGTCCACCCAAAAAACCCTCTCCCCGCGCTGAATTCTCTGAATCCTCCCCAGCCACTCGGCTTGACTCAAACCTTCCCCGACCACGGCGGGCGTCACGAGCAATGCTCTCTGAAGTACTTCGACGGCCAGGCAAGCCAGGGCGGCATTGCGCCTTTGGTGTCTTCCCCGCAACGCCGGACGCAGAGCGCCCAACACTCTTTCCTCCTCACCGTCCGCCAACTCGATCAAAGGGCTGCCTTTCTCCCGGGCGGCGCGACGGATCACCTCCAGCGCCTCCGGGTCCACCACCGCCGTCAGGGCCGGCACTCCGGGCTTGATGATCCCGGCCTTTTCCCCGGCGATGGCGCCGAGGGTGGACCCGAGCCAGGCCTCATGGTCGAAGTCGATGGTGGTAATGAGGCTCGCCAGCGGCGTGACGATGTTGGTGGCATCCAACCGCCCCCCCATGCCCGTTTCCCAAATTACAACGTCGCAAGCGGACTCGGCGAAGATCTCCATCGCCATCACGGTGACACATTCGAAGAAGGTCGGGGGGTCAGGCTCGCCCATCGACTCGATTCGTGTTCGCAGGTTTTCAACCGCCCGAGCCACCCGAAGGGGAGTGACGGGCTGGCCATTGATCCGGATGCGTTCCGTGAAAGAGACCAAGTGGGGTGAGGTGAACAATCCTGTCTTCCTCCCCGAGCGCCGGTAGATTGATTCCAACAGGGCACAGGTCGAGCCTTTGCCATTGGTGCCAGCCACATGAATGAAGCGGAGTCGGTCCTGGGGGCGACCCGCAAGCTCGGCCAGCCGAAGGGTCTTCTCCAGCCCGAGTTTCATCCCGAACTGGCGAAGGCTGTAGAGGTAAGCAACGCCCTCGGCGTAGGTCATTGCTTCAGGGTATGCTGATGCACCGCCTGGATGAAGCCGCGGAAGAGGGGATGAGGAGCGTTGGGTTTGCTGAGAAACTCCGGATGATACTGGCAGGCGACAAAAAAAGGATGATCCTGAAGTTCCACCACCTCGACCAATTCCCCGCTGGGCGTGGTTCCGCTGATGACAAAACCGGAAGCCTCGTAACGTTCCCGGTAGTCATTGTTAAACTCATAGCGATGGCGATGCCGTTCGTTGACGATGAACGCCCCATACAAATGCGCCGCCTTCGAACCCACCTTGAGCTGGCAGGCCTGCGCACCCAGACGCATCGTCCCTCCTTTGCGGTCCACCCCGCGCTGAACCTCCTGCAAGGCGATCACCGGATGCGGAGTTTGCTCATGAAACTCCGTCGAATGGGCCCCGGTCAGCCCCAGGACGTTCCGTCCAAACTCGATCGTCGCCACTTGCATGCCCAAACATAATCCCAGGTAAGGCACGCGCCGCTCACGAGCGTAGCGGACGGCGGCAATCTTGCCTTCGATGCCCCTCTCGCCAAATCCCCCGGGCACCAGAATACCGCCAAGCCGGTTCAAGACCTTCTCGGGGCCCTCCTTCTCGATCTGTTCCGACTCCACTTTTTCGATCTCAACCCCGCAATCGTTGGCAATACCCCCGTGAATGATCGCCTCGTACACGGACTTGTAGGCGTCGTTGAGCTCGATGTACTTGCCCACGACCCCGATGCGAACGCGATGCTGCGGCGCGATCAGCTTGCGCAAAATATCCTGCCAGTGCGCCATGTTGGCCACCGGCGTATCCAGGTGAAGCAGCTTGCAGACAAGGTCGTCCAGCCGCTCACGCTGGAGCATCAGCGGGACTTCGTAAATCGAATGATCCACGTCCTTCTCCTCGATGACCGCCTCGTACGGCACGTTGCAAAACATCGAAATCTTGTGGCGCAAATCCTTGTTCAAAGCCTGCTCGCACCGGCAGACCAGAAGATGCGGAGTGATGCCGATTTCACGGAGCTTGGCCACCGACTGCTGGGTCGGTTTGGTCTTCAGTTCGCCCGCCGCCTTGATGAACGGCACAAACGTCATGTGGAGAAACACGACGTTGCCATGACCCGCGTCCAGCGCGAATTCCCGAATCGCCTCCAAAAAGGGCAAGCCTTCAATATCCCCGGTCGTCCCGCCGATCTCGGTGATGAGCACGTCGGCCTTCGACTGCGCGGCGATATCGCGGATCCGATTCTGAATTTCATCGGTCACATGCGGAATCACCTGCACGGTCTTGCCGAGGTAGTCCCCCCGCCGTTCCTTGTCCAACACCGTCTGATAAACCTGTCCGCTCGTCAGGTTGTTGAATCGCGTGAGCTTGGTGCTGGTGAATCGCTCGTAGTGGCCGAGGTCGAGGTCGGTCTCGGCTCCATCATCCAGCACGTAAACCTCGCCATGCTGATAAGGGCTCATCGTGCCGGGATCCACATTCAAGTAGGGGTCGAATTTCTGGATCGCCACGCGAAGGCCGCGATTCTCGAGCAGGGTGCCCAAGGCCGCCGCCGTCAAACCCTTGCCCAGCGAACTGACCACCCCACCGGTCACAAAAATATATTTCATGGCGACTCAATTGGATTGGCGTCGCGGCCCCCAGGCGGCTTAAACACCGCTGGACTGGGCCAGCAAACGCTCAACCCGGACCACATCCTCAGGCACATCAACGCCGATGCTGTCCTGCTCCACCCGCACCACCTCAATGTTCAAACCGTGTTCCAGCGCTCGCAATTGCTCCAGCTTCTCCGCGGCCTCGAGCGAGGAAACAGGCCACCGAACCAGATCGAGCAGGGTTGCCCGACGATAACCGTAAATGCCGAGATGCTTCAAAAACGGAAATGCCGCCAACTGCTCGCCCTGTGGCCGGCTGTCCGCATCACGCAGATAAGGAATCGTGCGGCGGGAAAAGTATAAGGCGCGGCCGAAACGGTCCACAACGACTTTCACGACATGGGGACTCGCGTAGTCACCCTCGCTTCGAATCGGAACGGCCGCGGTGGACATTTCGCAGCGTTCCAACGCCTCTGCCACGCGATCAATCGTCGCGGGATCCATCAACGGCTCATCCCCCTGGATGTTCACAACCGCCTCGTAATCCAGGCGCGAGGCGACTTCGGCCGCCCGGTCCGTGCCGCTGGGGTGGTCCCCGCGCGTCATTTCCACGCGGCAAAAGGCGGAAGCATGATCCCGAATGCGAACATCATCCGTCGCCACCACCACGTCCGCCAGCCGCCGCGAGAGACGGCAGCGCTCCACGACACGCTGGATTAAAGACTTTCCGGCGATGAGCGCCAGCGGCTTGCCGGGGAAGCGCGTGGAGGCGTAACGGGCCGGGAGAACGCCGAGAACTTGCATCGGTTCCGATCCTGCCGCGCCACGGGGATTCCGCTCTCGTGGCGCGCCTGGGTTACTTCAATCGATCGAAGCTCTTTTGAAGTATTTGCCAATCCTTCAATCCCTGCACCTTTTCCTGATGCGAGGCGATGATCTTGGCTTCCGCCGCGTTCTTGGTCGTGCGCTGAGCGCGGTAAAAGATTCCGAAGTGGCCCGGAAACGGCTCTTCCGCCAGCCGATACGCCGCCATTTCGTCCGTCACATCATGCTCCGCCGGGACGGTTAAAAACTGGCCGCCCTTGCGCGGGTTGGAAGCGTCGAAGGCACCCTCGTAGAACTCAACGCATTCGCTGAGGCACTCGATGAAACTGAACCCGTCGTGATCCATCGCCGCTTCCATCATTTGCAGCACGTGATTGGGATTGGTGTGCGTGGTGCGGGCCACAAAGGTGGCGCCGGCGGAGATCGCCTGCTTCATCGGGTTGATCGGCTGATCCACCGCCCCCCAGACGTCGGTCTTGCTCTTGAATCCCTGCGGCGAGGTGGGTGAGGTCTGTTTCTTGGTCAACCCGTAAACCCAGTTGTCCATCACCACATACGTCATCTTGATGTTCTTCCTGGCGGTATGGTTGAAATGGTTGCCCCCGATCGAGAACGCGTCGCCGTCACCCCCGAACACGAAAACATGCAGATCGGGACGCGACAGCGAAATGCCGCTGGCGAAAGGCAGCGCGCGACCATGGATGAAGTGGGCGCCGTGGGCTTGCACGAAGTAAGGGAACCGGCTCGAGCAGCCAATGCCCGCAACGGTCGTGACCTTCTCATGCCAAATCTTCCGCTTTTCAATCAGCTTGAAATAGAGGGCGAGAACCGAGAAATCCCCGCACCCGGGACACCACGTGGGGTGATCGGCGGCGATTTCCTTCTTCGTCAAACCTTTCCGCTCCGCATCCACCACCGGCGGGGCGGGAATACGGGCGGCTTCACTGGTGCGGGGCAAATCGTGAATGGAGAGAACCGTGGAGCTCATCAGCAAATTAGGGGTCAATGGGTAGGTTGTGCTCGTCGCAATAAACAAGGAGCGGGATTCAAAGCTTGCGCATGCCCTCGCTCACGGCCGTCTTCGCGCGATCCAGGATTTCGCGCACTTTCCAGGTCAGCCCGTCGGATTTGTTCAAGCCGCGAATTTTGGGATCCGCGAAACGCGCTCGCAACAAAGCCGCGAGCTGCCCGTATCCATACAATCCCTCGTCGTTCATCTCCACGACATAGACGTGATTGAAACCCGCGAACACGGTGTCGATGCCGTGGGGCAACGGATTGAGATACTTGATATGCAGCGCCGAGACGCTGTCTCCCGCACCCCGCGCTCGATCCACCGCCTCGCGAATCGGGCCCTGAGTGGATCCCCAGCCGACCAGGAGGATGTTCCCCTCCGGCGGTCCATAGAGCGTCGGAGCCGGAAGCTCCGCCGCAAGCGCCTGAAGTTTTCGACGCCGCTTCGCCGTCATCGCCGTGTGCAGCTTGGGCGATCCCGTGGGATGCCCAAGCTCATCGTGTTCAAGCCCCGTCACAATGGGATACTTGCCGCTGGCAATGCGGGTGCCCGGCGCAATGTGCCGCGTAATGCCGTCCGGGGCCTTCAAATCATAAGGCCGGTGATCCGTCACCGGTGTCAGATCAGGCGATATGTTCTGGCAAAGCTTCTCCAAATCAGGGGCGGGAAACGCCTCGATGCGCGTCGCGATGGCCTGATCCGTCAGGATCAAAACGGGCACGCTGTATTTCCGCGCGATGTTCACCGCGTCAAGGGCAACATAAAAGCAATCCTCAACGTTGGCCGGGGCCAGCACCACCCGGGGCGAGTCGCCATGGCCTCCAAAACAAGCGATCTGGAGATCCGATTGCTCCACATTCGTCGGCATGCCCGTGGAAGGCCCTCCCCGCTGCACATCCACCACCACCAGCGGCATTTCCGCCATGACTCCCCATCCAATGGCTTCCGTTTTTAACGAAATGCCAGGGCCGCTCGAACCCGTCACCGCCACGCGACCCGCGTAACTGGCCCCGAGCGCCATGGAGACGGATGCGATCTCATCCTCGCACTGCACAAAGAGGCCGCCGTACTTCGGCAATTCGCGCCGCAGCAGCTCCATGATATCGGACCAGGGAGTGATGGGATATCCGGCCCCAAAGCGCACCCCCGCGGCGATCAGGCCATAGGCCAGCGCCTCATTGCCGTTCATCACCATCTGCTGGCCTTCACGCTTCTGCGCGTCCAGAAAACGGAAGGTTTCAAGAATGCCCCCCAGCGAATGAGTGTAGCCGGCATGAAAGGCCGTGAGCGCATTGGACGCCACGCTCGTGTCCTTGCCCGTGAATCGCTCGTGAATCAACTTCTCGAGTTTGGACACATTCAAATCAAACATCTTGGCAAGCAACCCCAGCGCAAAAATGTTCTTCCCCTTGTCTTTGGCCGTGCCACCGATGGCCTCCACCGTCAGCCCGGAAATCGGCACGCCCACATGCCGGTAATGCTTCTGCGACTCCTCGGCAGGCTGCACATGGTCGGAATCGTACAACACAATGCCACCCTTCTTGACAAACGCGATGTGCTCCTCATACGAATGCTGATAGAAGGCGAGAAGCACGTCGGCTTCGTCGCCCGAACTCAACACCTCGCCCGTGCCAATGCGCACCTGAAAAATGGATGGCCCGCCCGAAATCGTGGAGGGAATCGTCATGAAGGTCATGACCTCCTGCTCACTGCGTCCCGCCAAACGAGCCAGGAAACCGCCAATGGCCTGAATGCCGTCCTGCGAATTCCCCGCAATGCGGATCACCGCCTCCTGGATCTGGGAAACCCCCGCAGACCCACCCGCCGAAACCGCGCCCGTCGTCACTTCACTCATGAAATTGTTAGATTAACTCTGCTGATCTACCTTCAAGCTCGAATCGCCAGACCCTCTCTTTCCAAGGATCCACAACCGAACACGTCCAAACAATCTAACATTGAATCCACTTTCAACAAGGAGTTTTTTTTGGCGTAAACACCTCATAGAAATCCACTTATCCATAAGGTTATAACTATTTCTCGAAGCCCGGCGGGCAGGCCGGATCCACGGACTATTAGACGAATTCATGCAAACGGATCGAAACATTCGTCCTGAGTGATAGCAGTTCGGACCGTTCAGGCGGGACAAGAGGATCACCGGAGAACACCGACGCCCGCAAGATGACGCGATCAACCCGCCACCCCTACGGCCTGAGGACGCGGTCCATCCACGCCTCCAAACCGCGGGCCAATCCCCGGCCGCAAGTCTGCGTGCTCACGTATCCCCCTTGGGATCTCACCCGCTCTTTCACAGCCTCCACCGCGTTCCCCGGCGCAATCAGCATCGCGGCCCGGTCCCGCGCCAGCATCGGAAGATCATTCAAATGATCCCCGGCCGCGACGGTGGCGTCCGCCCCGATCCCATGCCGTTCCGCGATCGCCGAAAGGGCTGAACCCTTGTGATAACGCTCATGGCTGAACCGCAAATACACATCGTTGCGCACCACCATGAGCCCGGGTAGTCCCTCGGCAAAATGCTGCAGCTCGGCTTCGATGGCGTCAGTCGCTTCCTGACCTTGAGCGATCACACAGAGTGGAGAGTAGGGATCCTCGTACACCGTCACGGGAAATCGGTTTTCCATCCAAGAGACGAGGCGCGGGACCTCCGGACGCAGCCGCGCGAATAGCTCGCGATGAGCCTTCGTGCATTCCCGATTCCACTCTTCCCACGCCACATACCGAGCCCCGTCATGACGGTAGATTTCACGCTCAACCACCACGAGGTAGTCCGGACGGGGCCTTAAACCCGAACGTCCCATCGCTTCCACCAGGCTCGACAAATCACGCCCGGTGTTGATGGCCCAAAGGGACCCGGCTCGTTGCAGGTCCCCCAGGAGGGACTCCGCCTCGGGAGCCACGGGAACGGGCTCGAACTCGGCATACAGCGTGCCGTCGAAATCGGTGGATAGGAGTCGCATCTGCTCCGCCGCTTTGCGACACCGCTCGTCCATGGAATGAGTCATGGCGGCGTCAGTGATACGCTCGATTCGTGAGGAAGACGATCTTCCTTTTCGCGCATCCAGGCGAAGAGCACGGGCGTGACGATCAGGATGTGGAGGAGGCTGCTGATCATGCCGCCGATGACGGGTGTGGCCAGCGGCTTCATCACTTCCGACCCCGTTTGTTCGCTCCACATGATCGGCAGCAGGCTCGCCACAATGGTCGCGACGGTCATGACCTTGGGCCGCAGCCGAAGCTTGGCTCCTTCGATCACCGCCGCCGTTAAATCGGCCCGTGAAAAATCCCCGCCCTTTTCACGTCTTCGTTTGGCCAGCGCTTCCTCCAGATAAACAACCATCACGACACCGGTTTGAATCGCGGTGCCAAAGAGGGCTATGTATCCCACCCAAACCGCGACGCTGAAGGGATAACCCATCATCTTCTGCAGAAAAACACCTCCGGTCAGCGCGAAAGGAACCGCCAGAATGACATGCGCGGCTTCTTTCGCCGAGCGATAGACAAGATAAAGCAAGACAAAGATGATGCCCAGCACAGTGGGCACTACGACCCAAAGCGTCCGGCCGGCCCGCAACAAATCTTCGAATTCACCGGAGTATTCAAGCGTCATGCCGGCGGGCAATTGAGGGAGAATCTCGCTCTCAATCCGCCGGCGCACTTCGCTGACAAAACCGCCCAGATCCCGATCCTGCACGTTGGCCTGCACAAAAACGCGCAAGCGCCCGTTCTCGCTGGCGATTTCGCTCGGCCCCAATACGCGCCGAATCAGGGCTACCTGGCCGAGCGGCACACTCCCGCCCGAGGCTATCGGCACCGGCAGATCTCCCAGACGCTCCAAATCATCGCGCGAAGACCGCTCCACTCTCACTTGCACCGGCACGCGTTCCCGCTTGTCGATGAGGGTGGTCACAGTCCTCCCACCCAATCCCGCTTCCACCATCTCCAGCACGTCCGCCGCCCGCAGTCCATACCTCGCCATGGCTTCACGTTGAACTTCCACTTCAAGGTAAGGCTTGCCCTGCACCCGCGAAGGGGCCACCCCAACGGCGCCGCGAACCGAGCGCACCACCTGCTCAACCTCAAACGCCTTTTTTTGCAACGCATCCAGGTCGTCCCCCAGGATCTTCACCCCCAACTGCGCGCGAATGCCGGTGCTGATCATCAAGACTCGATTCTCGATGGGCTGGAGGAATCCAGGAACATATCCCGGAACCACCGACAGTTTCTCCATCATGGCCGAAACCAGCTCGGAGCGGGTTTTGCGCCGGCCCGTCGTTGCATCGACCGGCCATTCCGACTCGGGCCTGAGCATGATGGTCGTCTCAATCATCTCAACGGGGGCAGGATCCGTGGCGGTCTCGGCCCGGCCCAATTTGCCCGCCACCGACGAAACTTCCGGGAAGGCCCGAATCACACGATCCTGCCAGGACATGATCCGCTTCACTTCGGTCAACGAGGTGCTGGGCAAGAGCACCGGCATGAAGAGCAGCGACCCCTCGTTCAACGGCGGCATGAACTCGCGTCCAAAACCCCCGAACACCCCCGCCAGCGGCCCCAAGCCCCCTTTCTCCATGCGCTCGATGACGGATCGAGGCAATCCCGTGACCATCGTCACCGCCACCGCCAGCACCCCCGCGGCGAGAAACACAACCGATTTCCGCCACCCCAAAGCCAGCCTCAGGCAGGGATCGTAAAGGGCCATCAAGAAACGCATGATCCAATTCCGATCCTCCGCGTGGAAGGGCCCCCGCACCAGCCAGGCACAGAGCATGGGCACCGCGGTCACGGCCAGAATGGTGGATCCGATCATGGCGAATGTCTTGGTGTAGGCCAGCGGATGAAAGAGTTTTCCCTCTTTGCCGGTCATTGCGAAAACCGGGACGAAAGCCAGAATGATGATCACCATCGCGAAGAAAATGGGTCGTCCCACCTGGTGGGACGCTGCCCGAGTCACTTCGAGCGTCTCCAGCGCGGTCAATCGCCTCCCCTTCTCATGCTCGGCTTGCTCACAATGCCGAATCACGTTTTCCGTCAATACGATGGCCGCATCCACCAGCACTCCGATGGCAATCGCGATGCCCGCCAGGGACATGATGTTGGAACTGACGTGAAACACTTCCATGAACCCGAACGCGATGAGAATCGACAGGGGCAGAGGCAGGGTGACAATGAGAATGCTCCGGAAATGAAACAGGAAGAGCACATGCGCCAGCGTCACCAGCAACATCTCCTCGAGCAGGGCTCTCCTCAATGTATCAATCGTCTGGTCGATCAGACCGCTCCGGTCATAAAAGGACTTGATCCTGACCCCTTCCTTCTCCAATCCGGGCGCCAGCTCATCAATCTTGGCCTGGACGCGACGAATCACATCCCGGGCGTTCTCCCCGGTCCGCATGACCACGATCCCGCCCACCACCTCCCGCCCGTCCACGTCAAGGGTGCCACGTCGAAAATCTCCGCCGAGCTGCACCGTGGCCACGTCGCCCAGATAAATCGGCGCTCCATTGGTCTGCATCAAAACCGTGCGCTCGAGTTCCGCCTTGGCCCGTTCCGCCCGGAACAACCCGAGGCCTCGCACGACGAATTCCATGCCGTTCTCCTCGATCACCTTCCCGCCCACGTTCAGATTCGCGCGCTCCACCGCCATTAGCACCTCTCGCAGGGGAATGCCCGCCGCCCGCAAGCGCGTGGGGGAAACTTCCACTTGGTATTGCCTCACGAACCCGCCCACGCTCGCGACTTCGGCCACCCCCGGCACCGCTCCCAATTGATAACGGACGAACCAGTCCTGGATGGATCGTAACCGGCCCAAATCCAATCCACCCTCAGGCGCTTTCCTGGGATCCACGTCCAGGTAATACTGATAAACCCAGCCCAAGCCAGTCGCATCCGGACCCAACCTCGCCACGACCCCCTTCGGAAGTGTGTCGGTGAGGTAATTGAGCCGCTCCAACACTCTGGAACGCGCGAAGTAATTGTCGATGCGGTCCTCAAAAATGACCGTGACGAGCGAGAAACCGAACATGGAGTTCGCCCGCACGGACTTCACACCGGCCAGTCCGCGCAGATTCGAAGTTAAAGGATAGGTGACTTGATCCTCGACGTCTTTCGGGCTTTGCCCAGGCCAATCGGCAAAGACGATCACCTGGTTCTCGCTCAAATCCGGGATGGCATCCACCGGGGTCCGCAGGAGCGCGCGAGTCCCCCAAGCGGTCACCAGCAGCACGCCCACCACGACAAGAAACCGATTCTCGAGGGATGCGTTGAGAAGCCGCTTGATCATCGAGTGACCTCCGCGCCGCAATCGAGCATCTCGGCGCCAAAATAGGGATTCCGGATCGGTCCGGATCGCTGAATCCAAACCGCCGATCGAGGCGCGCCCGGAAAAGCGCTCTTCGTCATCGGGCAGCGAAACACCTTCACCGGCCTCCCCGTGCCAGACCGTTTGAGCGCCCGAGCCGCCTCCGCCGCCGCTTCGGCCAGCGCGTAAAACTGCTTCCGGGCATCCACCAGGGTCGTGGATGAACTCCAAGCACCGACTTGTCGCAGCCGGCTTTCCACCTCTTCCCAACCGGTTTGTCCCTTGAGGAGCTCGGCGCAGGCGAGCGCTCGCTGCGGAGCCGTTTTCGCGGCCTCGACAAAACGCGCGAGATCATCGGCCGCCAGGGTCTCAGCCAGCCCGGATGCCACATCCAAGATCGCTTCGACCGATTCCAACGCCGCCGCGTCCAGCTTGGCTTTGTCCGTGGCGCTCTCGGACTTCCTGGCTGCGGGATCCGGGCTTGAGCCTTCCTCCGCTTGATCCCTCGGCTGGGTGATTTGATTGAGTTGGGCCTGAGCGTCGATCATGAGGTTGCCTTGCAGCACGACGCGATCTCCAGGTTCGAGCCCCTCCAGGACCTCCCAGACCTCGTCGCCCAACCGCCCCAAACGAACACGCCGCGCCTGATACACGCCTTCCTCGCGTTCAAGATACACGACCGGGTCTTGCCCGGTCGCCAGAACCGCGGTCCGCGGAACCGCCAGCACTTCGGGGGCGGAGAGTCGCACCACCGCCTCGGCATAGACGCGATGCATCAAAGCCCGCCTGCGAGGGCCGCCTTCTTCCACCAAGGGGTTCGGCAACTCCACCCGTGCCCTCAAGCTCCGGGTCATTTCATTGGCGTTGGGATCAAGAAATCGCACGACTCCGGAAAACAGTCGGCCCGGCTGCGACGGCAGCGAAACCTCCACTTCCTGGCCCGGTTGAATCCAGGGGAGGTCTTTCTCATACACCTCGAACTTGAACCACATGGTCGAGAAATCCGCCGTCTCGAAAAGCTTGTCCCCCTCCTTCACATATTGACCCTCATAAACGAAGCGGTTGACGACGGTGCCTGTCTCCGGAGCAAGAATCAGGCTGGTGGTTTCGTCCTCAGCCTTGTCGGCAAGCGCGGCCATGGCGGCCTCGGACAATCCCAGCCGCTTGAGCCGGGTGCGGGCGGCGGAAAGCAGCGTTTCGGAATCGGCCGTGCGTGGAGAACGTGTCAACAGGATGAACTCCCGTTCCGCTTTGAGCAGCACGGGACTGAAAAGCGCGGCCAGCGGCTTTCCTGCCTCCACCTCGGCGCCGACATAATTCACCATCAATCGATCGATGCGCCCATCCACCGTGGCGGAGATGAAGCGGTGCCGGGTATCGTCGTCCTCCACCACACCGGCAACGCGAAGCGTCTTCCGCAAGGGTTTCCGCTCCACCTCTCCCACCTGGACGTGCATCGTTTGCGTGGATCCCGGACCGAGCACAACCATGTCAGGTTCCTGGGTGAAACCCGTGTCGCCTTCATAGACCGGGACCAGTTCCATGCCGCAAACGGTGCATTTCCCCGGCTTGGGTGAGGTGACCCACGGGTGCATGGGGCTCTGGAAGAATTTAAGTTTGCGTCCCGCGGAGGACTCGGATTCGGGGCGGGCAGGCGCTTTGCTCCTCGCCATCCATTGCCATGTGATCGCTGAAGAAACCATGGCGACCACCAGCCAACTGAGCGCGATTTTGACTTTCATGGTTTTGTCTCCTTCTTGGTGCCCTCACGCTCGAGGACGAGCGGCGGGGTTTTGCCTTCCTCGATCATGGCCAGGGCTTCCAAGTCCCCGACACCACAGCAGAGGGCGAGCTCGGAAAGCAGCGTCCATTGCTCGCTGACCCCTCGAGCCTCCATGCGCAAAGCCTCGAACAACATGCGTCTTGATTCCAAGACCATGGCTAAGTTACCCGCGCCGGATATCCAGGCGGAACGGGCCGAGTCCACCGATTGCTGTCCTCGCGGAAGCAGAATCTCGCGGCTGAGCTGCGCTTCCCTGCGTGCCGCGTCAATGCCCCGCGTCAACTTGGTGATCTCGGCCTCGACTTCGAGTTCGCTCTGCCGGATCTGGAGCTCGGCGGCTTCAGCCAGCGCCGCGTCGCGAGCGAAGTCCTTTTCGTAACGGGCGCGATTGAACCAGGGGATGTTCATCGATGCCGTAAACATGCCCTCGCGAAACGTGCCGTCTCCACTGAATTGACGTCCTTCAATCCCCAGGGCCACGTCGGGCCGCCGCGACCGGCGCGTCGCCTCTACCCGGGCGAGGGCGGCAACGCTTTCGGAACGCGACATGAGGATTCTCGGATCGTCCCTCAAGGCCAGATTCAGCAAGCGCCGGTGATCCCGCAACGCCGGCCACAATTCCGGAAGCCGCAGCTCTGGAAAAGGCGCTCCCACGGACCGACCCAGCCGCCGGTTCAATTCCGAACGAAGCTGGTCGCCCCGCTGCATCTCGACTCGCCGCCGTTGCTCCCATTGATCCTTTTCACTCCGCAGTTTGTTGATCTCTGCCAGCCCCCCCGAACCCGCGCGCAGACGTTCCTGCGCCACCTCGATCTGCCGCTCCAGCCAGGACTGCTCCTCCCCGTCGATCGACGAAATCCGATCCGAAAGCGCGATGGCGAAAATCAATACCGCCGCTTGCTTGCGGATCTCTTGAAAGGCAGCGTCGGATCTCGTTCCCAACGCCTCCGCCTCGGCCAGCTTCCAGGCCCGCGCCCGTTTCGCCTTCCCGAAAAGCGGAAGCTTCTGCTCCAATCCATAAATCAAGTCCCCCTCTTCGCTCGCGTTGAATCCCATTTCCAACCGCGCGGAGTGGTAAGCGGGGCCAGCACTGGACATCGTCTCGAAGACCAGATCCTCCGTGCGTTTCCGACCCACGGCGCCCCCAAGTGAAAGGACCGGATCATCCCAGGTGCGGAGGGCAGCCGCATCCGCCTCTCCGCTGCGGAATCGGGCGTCCGCGGCCCGAAGAGCCGGACTGTTCGACCGGGCAGCCGCCGTGAGTTCCGCCACGAACAGCGCGGTCACTTGGACCGGCGGCCCGTTGCTCCTCAAGGAACCGGGTTCGATCCATTCCTGAGGGAATGCCGGGGAGCAGCAGATTCCGGCAATCACGCCGGCTAAAAAGACTTTCATAACTTCTATCGTTTTCGTGTCCGAGGGGCGAAGAGGATTCCCAACCCCAAGTCGGCAGGAACGCACGCGAATGAAGGGATTGGGGAGCGTCCCAAGCCGGCAAAGATGCCGCACTCAGGACACAACGCGGGTACGAACGGTCAGAAGCTCAGAGAAGAAGGACGCAGTATCGGGAGTAGAGCCGGTCAGGTTTGCCGACGCTCCGCGCGGGCAGGGCCAAGCCGTCCGAGACCTCGTCCCGGGGTGTCCCACCCACCAGGCATTCGCTTGGCGGCTGACTGGGAAATTCCTTCGCAGAGGAAGTCGGAGACGGAACTCCGGAAGGATTGGGGACAGGTGAAGAATGGGGAAGGGAGACCGGGGTAACACAACAAGCGCACTCGACGGGAAGGCAGCAGGAACGATCCGAGCAAGCCTCACCGACATCTTCACCTGAAGTTCGGAAGGTGGACCCGAACAAGGCGGCGACGAACTGCGTGATCAGCATCAAGCAGAACATCGCGGACCTCAAACGGATCCATGTCAACGCAGGCCGCATTCGAAGGAGGAAATGTTCCCGTGGAGCAAATAACGCTCTCCCGGGCAGAGCACCCGCCGGGCTCCATTAGGAGCGGAACGGTTCGAACAGAACCGCTCCTCTTGATTACTTCGCGGATTTCTTGTTGGCCTTGGCGATCTTTTTCATGATTTTCGCCGAGTCCTTCTTGAAATCCTTCATGCACGATTTGCAGCACAGCTTGATTTCCTGACCTTCGTGCTCGAACACATAGGGATCCCCCATGTCACCCAATTTTTCGTCTGAAACAGCGCAGGTCTTAAGTGGATAAGCCTTCACCTTTTCCTTGGCTTTGCCCGCTTTGTCGGCGGCTTGCACCAAAGAGATCGAGGCGATCAGGGCCAGGGCAATCAGGGTCGTGATGGTTTTCATAGTCAATTCAAATGTTTCAGTTCAAACAAAACTCTATCCCTTACGGACGGAAAAGGCATGCTTTTTCTTCATTCGGCGTCGAAGCGCCATCCGTGCTGGCGCAGCACGTCCTCCATCTTCACCGGACGGCCTCCCTGACGTTTGCTTTCGTCGGCTGCTTCCATAAAGGCCATGAGCTCAATGGTTTCCTCGGGTGGAATGGGAGGGACACCGGTCTGGAAAAACTTCACAATTTCGGCCACCAGGGGCGCATAATCCCCGCTCCCCTTTTGCTCGGCCACACCCTGACGGCCAAACACAATGACCTTGTGGGGCGTGGCTCCGGTACGCAACCCGACCAGCACACCCGTTCGGCCTTCAGACCAAGTTCCCGTGACCACATCCGTCTCCTCGGTGGCCGAGCGCGTCACCACTTCACATCCGCGTCCCAAAATCGTGTAGAGCGCTTCGGCCGGGTGAATGCCGTACCAATAAAAATCAGGATGATGGGGCTCCTTGTGGGAAGGTCCGTAAGAGATCGCGCTGCGGATTGCGCCAATGTTCGCCTTTCGAACGTCGGCCATGCTGAGATAAAAACGATAGGAAGACGAGGTGAACCAGGGCACCCGGGTCCTTTTGCCCAAACGATAGATCTCAATGGCGTCCCGAAGTGAACCCGCCAGCGGTTTGTCGATGAAGAGCTTCTTCCCGGCCTGAAACGCGGGCCGGGCCTGCTCCAGATGCGGACGCCCGTCCACGCTTTCAATCATGACCGCATCGACCTTGCGACAGAGCTCTTCGACGGTGGGAACCATCTCGACCCCGTAGGTCTGGATCAATTCCTGAGTGTACCCCTCAACCCGATCCCAGCTGGAGGGAATGTCGCGGCTGCCCCCCTTGACCGCGGCCACCACCTTGGTCCCGGGCGTGTATCCTTTCGCCGTCGAGTCGTTCATCAACTTCGTGAAAGCCGTGGCATGGGACGTATCGAGTCCCACCATGCCCACGCGGATTTCGGCGGCGGTCGAGACGGAAGTCACGGCAGTCGGGACACTCATGGTCATGAGAAGAAGTCGAAACCAAGTCGAAGGCAACGAAAACGATCGGAACATGCCTCGACCATGCCGCACGAACCACCTCGAAGCAAGGCGTCTGTGGCGACCACCACGTGCGGCGGTGCGGGGGATTTCTGGTGTCCTTCTCGCACCATTTCATGTCCGGCCCGGACACCGTTCTGCAATGACCCCGTGTCCATGGTTGAATTGTGAAGTGCAGTCGTTCTCATTTTACACCGGAGCGCGGCCGGGTCGTCCTTCGACCCGCCGCAGCACGTTGAATCATCTGGAGTATCCCGGCCTGTCCTCAGGCTGCGGCTGGTCTCCGACCCAGCCGCGCTCCCCCAAAGGAGAATGCCTGTATGAGATCCCTGTTCCGCGGACGCGAATGGAGCCAGCCTCGGCAATTCCCAGGCCGAAGATCAGTTCCAGAAGCGTGGTTTTGCCGGATCCGTTGGGGCCGATCAGGCCGCAAATGGAGCCTTCCGGCACGTCCAGATCGATCGGGCCGAGTTTGAACTTTTCGTAAGACTTAACAATGCCTCTGATCTCAATCGCATTCATAGTCATGAGGATTCTTTGAGTTTTTTGAGGGCTTCCCTGAAAATATTTTCAATTTCCACCCGCTTGAGCCCGGCGTCCGATGCCTCACGGCAGCCTTCGGCAAAGAGTGACGACGCATGGGCCAGTTTGGCCTGCCGCCCGCGATCCTCTCCCCCTTCAGCAACGAAAGTACCCAATCCCTGTCGGCGGAGGATAATCCCTTCGCGCTCGAGATCTTCGTAGGCGCGCTTGACCGTGATCACACTGACCATGAGATCCTGAGCCAACGCCCGGAACGAAGGCAGGGCAGTACCCCCTGGCAACCGCCCGGAACTTACCTCGCGCTTGAGACCGTCCACGATCTGTTGATAGAGCGGTCCCGGCGCCGCCGCCGAGAGCGGCGGCAAGAAGATACGGTGATCAGCCATAACTACTGTATATATACACCATACACAGTAAGCTGGCTACATCTTTTTTAGCTTTTCAAGATGGAGAACCTCTCAAGCGGATGGACCCGCGATCGCAATCCGGAATCATTTCCCCAATCCCCCAGCTTCCAATCCGGCCAATTCTACGCCGTCAAAAAACGTAACTTATCTCACCCGCGCAATGCCTCGCGGCACAGAACTTGATCGATGCGTGGGCTTGGCTCCAACTTGCGCTCTCACGGAGACTCGGTGGCCGTTTCCCGTTTTACGGCACAGGCGGCGCGGGCATGCGCGATCCCAAGCGCAAATACTGCCAGATCGCTTCCCGTTGCTTCGTCCCATCCCCATCCAAGATCTCCGTCAAAGGACTTTTCCCCTCCTCGTCAAAGTACACGGGCATCTTCGAAGTTGGGTCGATCGACAACGGATTGCGCAGCCACCGCAGCACCCAATCTTTGCGCAAGCGGCTTCCGCTCAAAATCAAATTGACTCCCGGCGCCTCGAACACTTGCGTGGCTACCATGCTCCCCACGCTGTGGCAACTGGTGCATGAAAAGCCACCCGCGGCCGAGACAAGCTTCGCCCCCGTTTTCACCAGCTCCGCGTCAGGATCAGGTTCAATCGCCGAGCGCCCGCCAAGCCCGTGCCCATGCGCCAATCCCTTCGCCAGCAGGCTTGCCCGCGCCGGAAACGACGGCATCCGACCCTCCAGCCACGGCCGGGGCTTCTCCTTCACAACGCCGGCTAACATCGCTTCCACATACTCCGGATTGATCTTCTCCCCGAGCCTTTCGAACGGCGGCCAGCCTTCCACCTTCCCATGGCACTCGCGGCACTGCAGTTCCCGCGCCTGCCGCCTCGCAAAGTCCGCGGCCACCTGACGGTTGAGCGAACCCGCCATGCGCTTGCCGAACTCGCGCAATGAGTCTCGCGCGTCACCTACCAACCCGAAGTCCGGTGCCGCCAAGGGTGGACGCTCCGACAAACATCCGGACTCCCAATTCACCACTTTTTTGAAAACGTTGGACCGCACCCCGTCATCCTTCCTCGTTTTGTGGCACTGCAAACATCCTCGATCCTGCACCAAGCGCCGCCCTCGATCCACGCCGCCACCAGCGTCTGCCTGCAATGTGTTCGCGTCACTTCCGCCCGCCTTGGTGAGCAAAAAGGACGATAACGCCGCGGCCTCTTCGACGCTCAAATGAAAATTCGGCATGCGAATCCAATCATAGTGCGCCTCGGGTCGCATCAGGAAATCACGCAAGGATCGTCCGGGGAATTTCCTCCGCACGTCTCGCAAACTCAACTTGCCTCCCTCCACCTCGGCCTCACCAGGTACCGAGTGGCAAGACCCGCAATGCAAAGTGCCAAAAAGTTTTTCCCCCTGCCCGGCGTCTCCGCTCGGCTCGGCTGCACCAGCCGCCGTTTTTGCGGAATCCGTCAAACTCGCCAAATATCGAGCCACCGATTCCGCCTCCTCCGCGGCGCGTTCACCTTGAAAGATCTTGGGCATCCTCGCTGAATGTCGATGCTTTTTCGGGTCCAATATCCAGTCCCTCATCCATGATGGCCCCCGCCGCGACCCGATCCCGTCGAATGTCGGAGCGCCCATGCGCAGGTCGGCAGGTTGACCCGGCCCGTGGCCCTCATGGCAACTCGCACACCGCAGCTCGAGGAACAAGTCACGGCCTTTCCGCCGAACCTCATCGGACTCCACCTCGGGACTCGGCGCGTGCGAGAAGGCGGACGCGGGCACCGGCCCGGGAGGCGTGTCCCGATTGGACCAAAACAACCTCACCCATCCATCGCCGGCGTTCGGTCGTCTCCACTGCACCCGAAACGAGTTCGTTCCTTTGCCTAAGCGAACCGTGTTGCTCGCGGGCAATGAAGGCGCATCCCCATCCGCCTCCAATTCCTGAACCAGCTTGCCGTTGATCTCCAACCGCACCGGGCCCCTCGCTTCGAACTGAAAGCGAAAATCAGCGCGCAAGTCCACCGAGATCAGACCCCGCCACTCAGCCTCCACCAACCCCGGTGCCACAAAGGGCGAAGGCGTCTCGCCAGCGGGCACGAACAACTCCACGGTCGGCCGAGACTCGATATCACGACCCTCCCCGGCGAGGGATCGAAAGGACACCTCCAATCCCGGCTTCAAATCCGCCGCCCACCCCGAACACCACGCGACGAAGGCGCCTACCAGCCATCCCAACAGCATGTTCCTCCGCGTGGAGTCGCGTCTTGAATTCATCCTCATTCCCGGCGCGCTCCGCCCCTCTCAGGGAACCACATGCACCGTGTGCAAGACTTCCTGATTCAACTCGAATCCGTCTGCGGCTCGGAGGGCGAACTTCACCTGCATTTGCATCACCGGCTTAAGGTCCTCCAACGACAGCGTCACGGTCTTGCCATCCTCCGAAAGCCGCGCGGATTTCACCACCATCGCGTCACGTCCGGTCTTTTCCGGATGAGCCACGGAATATTCCATGGAACCATAATTGAGGGAGCGCCGGTAATTCCATCGTTGCACGTTATAATTCTCCGCGCCCTCGGCCGACGCCCGGTCCAGCGGCTGGGTGAACGTCAAGTGCACTCCCTTCTGATCCACCCGCAAACCTTGGACGGAATACACAGGCTTGCCCGTGTAACGAACCCGGTCGAAACCGCTCAGCCGCGCCGCCTTGGTCTGCCACCCTTGCATTCCCGCGACGTACAACTGGCCGTCCGCCGGATTGAATTTCGGACGCATCGCCGCGGAGGAGAACTTCAACGGAATCCTCACGGCCCCTCCCTGCATACGCTCCCCGACCTGCTGCCGCATGACAAGATACAAGGCGCACTCCCCGTAGGAAGTGTGCAACAGTTCGTCGCGGAAGGGTCCCCAGCGCTCACTGGTGACCCAAACTTGCCCGCCCCCTGAATTGTCCCAGCCGTTGCGGGAAAGCCAGCACAACGGCGGATCGAACTCCGGCACCGGTTTGCGCTGGGCCACGTGCTCCACTCCATAAAACCCACCCGGCTTGATCCAATTCACCGGACAACTTGGAATCCACGTCCCCTCATTGTCTCCCGTCGTCAACTGGCCGTCGGCCCGCACCCCAATGCCGTTCGGAGCACGAAAGCCTGTGGCAACCACTTCCAACTTGCTTCCATCGGGAGACACCTTGCAAAGGGTCCCGTTGTGGGCCGCGATCCGCTCAAATCCACTCCCGCCCGGCCTCACCGGCGCCGCCTTCGCGAAATAAAAGTTCCCCGCCCGGTCGCGCTGCAAGTCGAAGACAAACTCGTGAAACCCCTCCGTGGAGGTGTAGAGATTGCAAAAATTCTCATAATAATCAGCCTCCCCATCCCGGTTGAAGTCGTGCAGCCGGGTGATTTGGTCCCGGCCCGACACATAAATCACATCGTTGACAATGACCAATCCCAGCGTCTCGTAAAGCCCGGACGCGTATCGCGTCCACGTCAGGTTCTCCAGCTTATCGTCAATTCCCGAGACCACCCAAACGTCCCCGTCCCAGGTGCAAAGCGCGGCCCGCCGCCCGTCCGCGAAGAAATCCATCCCTCCAAAGCGCACGCGCCGCCGCCACGGGTTTTCCGTGGGCGGAGTCAACCGGTCGAGAACATAAGCGCCGTCGGGTGTGGCACTCGCTTCCAGCTCGCCTCGAGTGATGATTTGATGTTTCCAACGCGCCGGCCCGCCCTTGCCCGCCATCGGCACCCGCACCTCACCCTCCAGTTGCGCCTCAAACTTGCCGGCCATCGACCTCGGCCCCTTCCACACCACCACCCTGAACGAACCTGAAAAACCTTTCGGAAGCTTCACCAAGGCGCGGTGACCTTCCGCAACCAGACTCCCGCCCTGAGGCAGTCCCGTCACCCCCACCCGGGTCGCATCCTGCCCCTCTTGCTGAAACACGATCATCCGCCCCGACGAACTCTGGAAGGGAACCCCTCCCTCCACTTCGCAAACCACCAGCGTCATGGCCTCTCGCGTCTGGTCAATCTCGATGTTCCTCGTGAAACCAGTCACTCCTTCCAAAAACTGCGTGGTGGGATGTTCTCGAATCTTCGCGCCGCGCACCGTGTAGGTCAGCACCACATCTTGGCCATGGACATAGTGCCCGTCCCAACGCGCCCAACCACCCGGCAACGGACCGAACGGCTCCGTCCTCGGATCGGCCAGCGAGTCTTTCTCCCCAAGCCAGCCCGGCAGCGCCGGCGTGCCAAAGACCTGCTCGCCGTGGATCGAAGGATGCCCGCCATGCTGCCCGTCGAAGGCCACGCCGTGCGTGGTGATAAAGCCCTCGCGCCAACCGGCCGCCATGCGCATCAATTCCGTGTCGAAAAGCATCGACGACCTCGGCCCCACCCGGATCGCCAAGCCCTTCATGGCGGTATTGCCTTTAGGTTGGGGCGCCGAGACACACGCCGCCTGCACCGGAAAGTCCGATTGCAGCAAGGCCTCGTTCACCGGCGGCGCGGCCGCCAACGCCAACCCGGTCCAGGCGCCCATGGCCATGCCGATCCACCCCTTCGCCTGCTTCGTCCAAAAGTGCATTCCCATTCAACAATCTCCGCGCGAAAAGGTTCCTGAAAAAAGCACCGCCCGCCCCCCCGGCCTCACTTGGCAAATTCCACGCAGCGGCTCTCCCGAATCACGGTGACCCGAATTTGACCCGGATACTGCAACTGCTCCTCGATCTTCCGCGCAATGCCCCGTGCCATCATATGGGCCTGCGCGTCGTTCACACTTTCCGGCTGCACAATCACCCGCAGTTCGCGCCCCGCTTGCACCGCGAAACAACGTTCCACGCCCGGAAAGGACTTCCCAATCTCCTCCAAATCCCCCAGCCGCTTCAGGTACGTCGTCATCGTTTCCAACCGCGCTCCGGGACGGGACGCGCTCATCGCATCGGCGGCACTCGCCAGAATCCCATAAAGTCCCACGTGCGGGACCTCGTCATGATGGGAAGCCACTCCCTGCACCACCTCATCCGCCTCGCCGTGGCGCTTAATAAACGCCGCGCCGGCCGCCGCATGCGAACCTTCCGCGTCTTGTTCCATCGCCTTGCCAATGTCGTGCAGCAAGCCCGTTCTCCTCGCTAATTCAACGTCCAACCCCAATTCCGCCGCCAGCAACCCCGCCAAGCGAGCCACCTCCACCGAATGATCGAGGATGTTCTGAGTGAAACTGTACCGGAATCGCAATCGTCCCAATTTGCGTACGATCTCCGGATGCAACGGTTGCGTTCCCGCCCGCGTCACCGCGTCCTCCCCGGCACGGTCAATCGTCTCGTCCATCTCCTGGCTCACCTTGCCCACCACTTCCTCGATGCGCCCGGGATGAATCCTCCCATCCAGAATCAACAGCCTCATCGCCTCGCGGGCTACCGCCCGCCGCACCGGATCGAAGCTGGACAGCACCACCGCGTTCGGCGTGTCGTCAATCAGGACCGTCACCCCCGTCGCTTGCTCAAAGGCTCGGATGTTTCTCCCCTCCTTCCCGATGATGCGCCCTTTCATGTCATCCCCCTGGAGTGCCACCGTGGCCGTGGTGGTCTCAAAGGTGTGTTCCCCGGCGTATCGCTGAATCGCGATCGCAATGACCCGCCGAGCTTCGTCTTCCGCCCGCGCCTTGGCCTCCCGCACGATGCGACGGCTGATCTCCACCGCGTCGCCCAAACTTTCCCGCTCCACATCGGCCAACAACTGCTTCCGTGCTTCGGTGGCGCTCAACCGAGCGGCCTTCTCAATCCGCTCCCGCCACTGGATTTCCAATTCGTCCAGAGCTTTCTGGTGGCCATTCTGGTCTTGCGCCCGGCGTGTCCATTCCCGCTCGACGGATTTCAATTCCTCTTGCTGTCGCTGAAGCCGCGCCCATTGCTCGTTCATCAGGCACTCCCGCTCCGACAGCCTTCGGCCCGCTTCGTCCAAATCATGCTGGCGCTCGGACCAGCGGCGATCCTGTTCGTCCCGAAACTTTTGCTGCTCGGCCAACCCCGCCGCCTTCGCCTCCTTCAAGGAGGCTTGGTGTTCGGCCGCCAAACGCGCCCTTTCCAATTCCGATTCACGCGCCCGTTGCCTGCCGCGCGCCCAACTCCAAGCCCAAACAGCCAAGGCCCCCGCCGCGAACGAGGCGCATCCCACCCAAATCATCATGGTCGATCCAGACATCAATCGGCTTGCGCGGATCGGCAACGCCAGCACCCCGATGGGGTGAACAAAAACTCGACCCGGACGTCATGCGCCTCGAACGGAAGTTCCGCCACAACCTGTTCGTCAAACGCCACCCCGCAATGAATCCCGCCCGTTGCCGCCAAAAGCCGGTCGTAATACCCCTTCCCCCGGCCCAAGCGCAATCCGCATCGCGTCCACGCTATTCCAGGAACCAAAACCAAGTCCAGTGGGTTCAAAGAAAGGGTCTCACCATCCGAGCACGGCTCCAAAATGCCAAACTGGCCCGCGACACAGTCCGCCCAGCCCCTCTTCATCCAGGCCGCCACATACTCCCGCCCGTCCCAGCGCGGCAAACAAATCTGTTTCCCCTCCTTCATACCCACCTCGCAAAGCCCCCGCACGTCTGGCTCAAGTTGAATGGGCGCAAACAACAGCACCCGCTTTGCTTCCCGCCAAATCGGCTGCGCTCGCACTCCCGCCACAATCCTTCTCGAACCCTCCTCCCGCACCGCCACCGGCATCGATTCCAAACGGGCGCGAGACTCCTGGCGCGCCTCCGCCTTGGCCACCACCACCGAATGCTCCGTCGCGCCGCTCATCGTTTCGAGGAAGCCGGTGCGGAAGAAACACCCGTCGCCTTTTTCCAATGTTCCATCCGCTCTCGTATTTTACGCTCATGCCCCTGATCGCTCGGCTCGTAAAATCGCCTCGCCGCCCCCAAGTAATTCTGCGCCACATGATGCCCCGCGTAGTCATGCGGATATTGATACCCTTCCCCATGCCCCAAGCGGCTGGCGCCCTGGTAATGGCCGTCGCGCAAGCTGGGCGGCACCGGTAACGTGCGCCCGTTTCGCACGTCCTCCAAGGCCGCGTCGATCGCCTTCACCACACTGTTGCTCTTGTTCGCCGTCGCAATGTAGAGCGCCGCCTCGGCCACCGGAATCCGCGCCTCCGGCCAGCCAATGAACTCCGCCGCCGCATGCGCAGCCTGAGCCACCACCAGCGCCAAGGGATCCGCCAAGCCCACGTCCTCCGCCGCATGAATCATGATCCGCCGGGTGATAAACCGCGGATCCTCCCCCGCGTGAATCATCTTCGCGAGCCAGTAGAGGGTGGCGTCCGGATCCGAACCCCGCATCGATTTGATGAACGCCGAAATCGTGTCGTAGTGCGCGTCGCCATCGCCGTCGTACACCACCGCCTTCTTTTGAATACACTCCTCCGCGATCGAAAGGGTGATGCGAACGCGCCCATCAGCGTCCCTGGCCGTCGTCAACGCCGCCAACTCGAGCGCGTTGAGAGCCTTGCGGGCGTCACCATCCGAGATCCTGGCCCAATGCGCCAGCGCCTCCGCCCCGGCCTCCACCGCCATGGCTCCCAGCCCGCGTTCGGGGTCCGAAATGGCCCGCTCCAGCAGTCCTCGCAACGGTCCTTCCTCCAACGGGCGAAGCTCAAAAATCTGGCTGCGCGAAACCAGCGGCGCATTGACGAAGAAAAACGGATTGTGCGTCGTGGCACCGATCAACTTGACCACCCCGGCCTCCACATCCGGCAGCAGCACGTCCTGCTGCGGCTTGCTGAAACGGTGAATTTCATCCACGAACAACAGCGTGGGCTGGCCCGTGTTCGCCAGGCGGTTGGCCGCCGCCGCCAAAACCCTGCGCATGTCAGCCACATTCGATTCCACCCCGCTCAACCGTTCAAACTTCGCCCGCGTCTTCGACGCGATCAATTGCGCGAGCGAGGTCTTCCCCGTGCCGGGCGGACCATACAGAATCAGGGATTGAATCCGGTCCGCCTCGATCGCGCGGCGCAACAACTTGCCCGGCCCCAACAAATGCTCCTGGCCGGCAAATTCCTCGAGCGTCCGCGGACGCATCCGTGACGCCAGCGGCGCCGGACGCAACGGAGCCTCCCTCGGATCCAGCCCAGGCCCGGCCGTGGACCCCGGCGGCTCCACACCGCTCCTTGCAAACAGATCATCCGCGCTCATGCCTGCATGCTAAAATCCCAACGGCAAATAGCAAGGAAGTGCTGGCAGGGCGCCCTCCGCGACGGCCACCCTTCCAGCCTGCCGGGAATCCTCGGGATCCCTTCGAACACACCCTCCGTTTCCCCCTCACTCGAGCCGCAACTCGTTTGGTCCGCATCCCCCGGCGGTCAATCTTTTCTTTTCCACGTCGCCACAAACATGCCGTTTCCGCCGTTCGTCTGAGGCCAAAAAAAACGGGCCGGTCTGGCCTCGGTGCGGGCGTCGAAAGGATCCGCCTGCGCGCACGGATCGAATCCCTGAACCTCGCGTTGAAACGCATCCACCACTCCCCAGGTTTCCGCCCGTGTCATGGTGCATACGGAGTAAATCAAGCGCCCGCCCGGTTTGACCCGGCTCGATGCCCAACGGAGCAATCTGGCCTGCACGACACTCAACTCCTCGATATCCCGCGGTTCCAGCACCCATCGCGCATGCGGATTCCTCTGCCAAGTCCCGACTCCCGAACAAGGAGCATCCACCAACACGCCATCGCAAAGAGTCTTCATGGGCGGCTTCCCTTCCCCCAGCCAAGTCCTTGTTCGATAATTGAAAACCCTGGCCCGCGCCGCGCGCATGCGCAGCCGGCGCAATCGCCGCTCGGACCGGTCTGTGGCCCAGATCAAACCGCGGCTTTCCATCAGGTCGGAAAGATGCAGCGTCTTGCCTCCCTCCCCGGCACAGACATCCCACCAGGTCTCGCCGGCGCGGGCTCCGCAGATCGAACCCACCCCCTGGGAAGACAGATCCTGCATCTCAAACTTGCCCTCCTGAAAGGCCTCCTCGCGCCACAGATCGCGCTCCCCCTCATAACGCCAGGAATCCGGCAGCGGCCCCGGACTCACCTCCGGCAGCCACCGTGGCAATTCCAAAGTCCATCGGCGGGGCGTGCGCAGCCACAACATCGGGTCTCGCTGCAAAGCCCGAAACCACCCGGGCTCCGCATCCAAGTGCGCGTGGATCCAATCCGGCACCGCATGTCGCTCGAAGGCGGATTCCTCGAAACCACCCGGGTTCTCCTCCGAGCGGCGCGCCCAGCCCAGCGCTTCCTGCACGCTCTCTCGACTCGGGACCGGGGATTCGAGAAACCCCCGCCATCGCGCGTGGGTATGCACCGCCTGGCTGACCCAGGCCCGTGCCTCGGGACTCATTCCCCGTTCTTCGCGCAACGCTTCCCGCAACGCGGCGTCCGCCGGATGTCCGCGCCCGGATTCGGACAGCACCCGGAGGACCAACGCCAAGTCGGAATCGGAAGTTCTGGAGCTTCGAAAAGACATGGGATGTCGCACGGACCGTTTTTGGGGCAGGGACAAAAAAAAGGCGAGGCCGGCTTGCGCCGGCCTCGCTGAATTCACGCCTTCTCTCCGCCCTGCGAAGGGGGCGAACGTCGAAGGAGTCAGGATCAGTAGTCCATGTCACCCATGCCGTGACCGCCGCCGCCCGCCGGAGGAGCTTTCTTTTCCTTCTCGGGAACTTCGGTGATGAGGCATTCGGTGGTGAGGAGCAAACCGGCGATCGAGGCCGCGTTCTGCAGCGCCGAACGGGTCACTTTCTTCGGATCCACGACGCCCGCCTTGACGAGGTCTTCGTAAGCGCCGGTGGCCACGTTGTAACCGTCGTTGCCCTTGCGCTTCTTGACTTCCTGCACAATGAGGGAGCCTTCGACACCCGCGTTGCCCGCCAGCGCGCGCAACGGGAACTCCACGGCGCGCTTGACGATTTCCACGCCAATCGCTTCGTCGCCTTCCAGCTTGAGGGCCTCAATGGCCGGCAAACAGCGCAACAACGCCACGCCACCCCCCGGAACAATGCCTTCCTCAACCGCAGCGCGGGTCGCGTGCAAAGCGTCCTCCACGCGCGCCTTCTTTTCCTTCATTTCGGTTTCGGTCGCGGCGCCGACATTGATCACCGCCACGCCGCCGGCCAGCTTGGCCAAGCGTTCCTGGAGCTTCTCGCGGTCGTAGTCCGAGGTGGTCTCCTCGATCTGGCGGCGAATCTGATTCACCCGGCCTTGGATCTCGGAGGACTTGCCGTTGCCTTCAACAATGGTGGTGTTTTCCTTGTCCACCACCACGCTCTTGGCGCGGCCGAGGTCGTCCAGTTGCAGACTCTCAAGCTTGATGCCGAGGTCCTCGGTGATGCACTTGCCGCCCGTGAGGATGGCAATGTCTTCGAGCATGGCCTTGCGGCGGTCGCCAAAACCGGGCGCCTTCACGGCACAGGCGTTGATCGTGCCGCGCAGCTTGTTCACCACCAGCGTGGCCAGGGCTTCGCCCTCCACTTCCTCGGCAATGATCAAGAGCGGCTTGCCGGTGCGCGCCACCTTCTCCAGCACGGGCAGAAGATCCTTCAGACTGCTGATCTTCTTCTCGTAAATGAGGATGTAGGCGTCATCCAGCTTCGCTTCCATGGATTCGGAATTGGTCACGAAGTAGGGAGACAGATATCCCTTGTCGAACTGCATGCCTTCCACCACGTCCAGCGTCGTCTCGATGGACTTGGCTTCTTCCACCGTAATGGTGCCGTCCTTGCCGACCTTGTCCATCGCGTCGGCGATGATCTCGCCAATCGTCGTGTCCCAGTTGGCCGAGACCGTCGCGACCTGCTTGATTTCTTCCTTGTCCTTGACCTTCTTGGCGACTTTCGCCAACTGCTCGGTCGCGGCTTCCACCGCCTTCTGAATGCCGCGTTGGATGCCAATCGGATTGGCCCCGCTGGTCACGTACTTCAAGCCTTCGCGATAAATCGCCTCGGCCAGCACGGTCGCGGTGGTGGTGCCGTCGCCCGCTGCGTCGCTCGTCTTGCTCGCGACTTCGCGCACCATCTGAGCGCCCATGTTTTCGTACGGATCGTCCAGCTCGATCTCCTTGGCGACCGTTACGCCGTCCTTGGTCACCGTCGGGGAGCCGAATTTCTTGTCGAGAACGACGTTGCGGCCCTTCGGCCCGAGCGTTGCCGCCACGGCCTTAGCCAGTTTGTTCACGCCGCGCAGAAGCGCCTGCCGGGCGGCTTCGTCAAAAATAAGTTGTTTCGCTGCCATAGTACTGTTGAGGGATGAGAGAGTTCGGTTTCAGTTGTTAGTCCACAATCGCCAGGATGTCGTCCGAATTCAGGAGCTTGTACTCCTTGCCGTCGAGCTTCACTTCCGTTCCACCATACTTGCTCACCAGCACTCGGTCGCCAACCTTGACTTCAAACGGAATTTTCTTCCCGTTATCATCGGTCTTGCCCGTGCCCAAGGCGCGGACCAAGCCCTCGGTGGGTTTTTCCTTGGCGGAATCAGGAATAATGATACCGCCCTTTTTCACTTCCTTCTCCTCGACGGGTTCGACCAGAACACGGTCGCCGAGCGGTTTCAGGTTCAGTGCCATAGTTGTATGCTTCGCTTTGGTTCTTACTGCTTTGCTGCTTTGGACCTGTTCATCGCCCGCGGCACCCGCCGCGGGAAAACGGAGTTTGGCCGGACGGGGGATGTTTCCGCCGGCCGTCTCACTCCCCAGGTTCGAAATCACTTTTTCGGGTCATCCACCACTTCCGCGTCGATAATCGGGCCGTCGTTCTTGCGACCGGATGGGCCGCCGACGCTTTCGCCCGCAGCTTCGCCGGGAGGCTTGTCCGCCCCATCGCCGCCCGCCCCCTGACTGGCTGAGGCCTGCTTGTAAAGTTCCGCCGACACGGACTGCCATGCGGCGTTCAATTGCTCCGACGCCGTGCGAATGGCCTGCGCATCGCCGCTCTTCAAAGCCTCTTGGACCGCCGCCGCCGCCTTCTCGATCTTGGCCTTGTCCTGCCCTGGAATTTTGTCGCCGCTTTCCTTGAGCATTTTCTCCGTGCGGTAAACCGCATTGTCCGCCTCGTTCCGAGCCTCCACTTCCTCGCGGCGGCGCTTGTCGTCGTCCGCGTGGGACTCGGCGTCCTTGCGCATGCGCTCCACCTCGTCCTTGGAAAGCCCGCTCGAGGCCGTAATGGTGATCTTCTGCTGCTTCCCCGTGCCCAAATCTTTAGCGTTCACGTTCAGGATGCCGTTCGCATCGATGTCAAACGTGACCTCGATCTGCGGCACTCCCCGTGGCGCCGGCGGAATGTCCGTGAGCTGGAATTTTCCAATGGTCTTGTTGTCCCGGGCGAACTGCCGCTCGCCCTGCAACACGTGAATCTCCACCCCGGGCTGACTGTCGGAGGCCGTGGAGAAGATTTCCGATTTACGGGTCGGCACCGTTGTGTTGCGCTCAATGAGCCGCGTGAACACTCCCCCCAAAGTCTCGATGCCCAGCGAAAGGGGCGTGACGTCAAGCAACAATACGTCCTTCACGTCACCCTTCAGCACTCCACCCTGGATCGCCGCGCCGACCGCCACGACTTCGTCGGGATTCACGCCCTGATGGGGCTGCTTGCTCACCAGCGCCCGCGCCGTCTCCACCACCCGCGGCATGCGGGTCATGCCCCCCACCAGCACCAACTCGTCGATCTTCTCCGCCGGCAGCTCGGCGTCCTTCAAACAGTTCCGCGTGGGCAACATCGTGCGCTCGAACAAATCGTCGCACAATTGCTCCATCTTGGATCGGCTCAGCTTCAGACTGATGTGCTTCGGGCCGCTCGCATCCGCCGTGATAAACGGCAAATTGATGTCGTACTGCTGCGAGCTGGATAGAGCGATTTTCGCCTTCTCAGCTTCTTCCTTGATGCGCTGCAGCGCGTCGGCCTGCTTGCGCAGATCCATTCCGTGCTCACGCTTAAACTCGTCCAGAATCCAATCGATGATCTTGTTGTCCCAATCATCGCCGCCCAAATGCGTGTCGCCGTTGGTCGCCTTCACCTCGAACACCCCGTCCCCGATCTCCAGCACCGAGATGTCAAACGTCCCCCCTCCCAAATCGTAAACCGCGATTTTTTCGTCCTTCTTCTTGTCGAGCCCGTAGGCCAGCGAAGCCGCCGTCGGCTCGTTGATGATGCGCAACACTTCCAAACCCGCAATCTTCCCCGCGTCTTTGGTCGCCTGGCGCTGCGAATCGTTGAAATATGCCGGCACAGTGATGACAGCCTGGGTGATCGTCTCCCCCAAACGCAGCTCCGCATCCGCCTTCAGCTTGGCCAGAATCATGGCTGAAATCTCGGGGGGGCTGTAAATCTTGACCTTACCCTCGGCCTCCACTTCCACCGCGGCATCCCCATTCGCGGCCCGCACCACCTTGTACGGCACCCGCTTGATCTCTTCCTGAACCTCCTCGTACTTGCGCCCCATGAAACGCTTGATCGAATAAACCGTGTTCCGCGGGTTCGTCACCGCCTGACGCTTGGCCGCGTCACCCACGAGCCGCTCACCCGATTTCGCGAATGCCACCACCGACGGTGTCGTCCGCTTGCCTTCGGAATTCTCCAAAACCAAAGGCTCGCCCCCCTCCATCACCGCCATACAGGAGTTCGTCGTTCCAAGATCAATGCCAATGACTTTTGCCATATATTGAATCGCTCACCTCCACCCCAGCAAGGAAAGTGCCGAACTATCTCAACCATCTCAACATGCTTTTAATCAAACACTTGCATTAATATCTACTCAACCATCACACATTCGAAACGAGTCAACGTGTCGCATGTGTGTCAATTCGGATGGCACACACCTCACACCACGCGGCCCTGTTTTCCGATGCTTCTCCGCCCCTTTCGACTGGTCCAATCCACCCTTCCAAGAAATGATGACGGCCTCATGACCGAAGCCCAAAATCCTTCCATCCCCGATTTGCCGCGCTGGCCCTTCTGGTTGGCTGACGCTGCACTCCTCGCCGTCGCCTTCTGGGTGGCCTACCACGGACGACCGCATTTTGGCCCCGTCCACGCCGCCGCCTGCGTCCTGGCGGTGGCCGCAGGAGCTTTCCTCAGTGTGTCGCCCTACCTGATCCACTATAAATCCCTCCAAACTCAGGAAAAACACGAGGCACTCCTCACCGCCCTCGGTCGTCTCGACCGGCTCACAGAAATCCAAAACTCCATCCAATCCGCCTCCTCAAACTGGCAGCTCGCCCAGGAATCCTCGAAGCAAATCATCCAGTCCTGCCGCGAAATCTCGGACAAAATGTCCGTGGAAGCCAAAGCGTTCGGCCAATTTCTGCAATCGACGCAGGATCAGGAGAGAGCCCAACTGCGACTGGAGATCGAGAAACTGAAGCGGAGCGAAGGCGACTGGCTTCAAGTCTGTGTCCGGACCCTGGATCACGTCTACGCGCTTCATGCCGCCGCTCGCCGCTCGCAGCAACCTGAGCTCGCCACTCAAATCGGAAATTTCCGCGCCGCCTGCCAGGACGCGGCCCGACGGATCGGTTTGGTGATGTTCGAGGCGCAACCCGGAGAAAACTTCGACGCCCGTGGTCACCAGCCCGTGGAAGGCGGACCGGAACCTGCCCCGGGATCGATCATCCTCGAAACGATGGGGCCGGGCTACACCTTCCAAGGCCAGCTGCTTCGACGCGCCGTGGTCACGCTCACCCCCACTCCAACTTCAGATTCCTCCGAGCCCGGCCCAACGGCCTGAACGAAGATTCGGTTTCCCCGCGTCCTGAGCCCGAAGATTTCGTCCTTGTTTGGCGACTGGGAATTTCCGGGCTGGGGAAACCGCGCCCTGGTGGCACGAAAACGGATCCTTGAGGCGTGGTCCGAGGAAGAACTTCTTCCAACGGGGTGTGCAGTGAGGATGGCATCCGTTTGTTGAACGGGGGGGCGCGGTCGGCGCATCCAGAGGTTGTCGGTGACCGGGTTGTCGTGGTCACGCAGGCTGCCCAGCCTGCGGGGCGACGAAGGAAACCCGGCGCGTGGAGAGCATGGAAGGGCCTCGTTCTTCACCCGCAGCGCCGACGGGCCGTCGGCGATACGGCAGGCTTGGCAGCCTGCGCCACACCACAGACAACTTCCGGATGCACGGGGGCGCGTTTCAATCTAACCCGCATTGCTGCAACTCGATGGGGAACGTTTCCCAACCCCGTCGAGGGTGAAAGATGCGGGTTAGGGCGTGCAGACCACGGGTGAAAGACCATCCGGGCCAGGCACCGCCCACTCGCTCACCAGCCGTTCTCCCTCCGGAGTCAGGAGCGACACCCATTGGGCATCATCCACGCGCTTGACCCATCGGTGGCCTTGGGCGGCTGTACGCCCCATCTCGGGCGATCCACCGCGAGCTTTCGCTTCCTCCATTTGCCGTTTTAATTCAGGAGAGTATTTCTCGAGATAAGCGATCCTGCGGGAGGCGGGATCCTCCGGTCGTCCGTTGGTCGAGATCACGACGGCACGCACCCCGTCCTCCGTGGTGTCGTTCATGCCCCGAATAGGCGGCACAAGCCCGCGCTCTGCCACAAAGAGCTTCTTCTCGCTGAGATCGTAGAAGAACGCTTTTTCGCTCACACCGGAATCTTCCCGCCAAAACCGCATCAGAAAGAAACCGGCAACTCCCAGCATCAAAAGGGAGCCCGCAAGTTTCACCCATTGAACGCGATTCATAACCCGAGGCATCAGTGAGGATCCGCCTTCACTGACCACCAGCATTCATTCGTATGACACGGAATCCTCCCCGAATCCAACCGGTCGGTGTGACCGTCGGCAAAGGCATAATTCGCCTTCCGCGCATGTCGCACGGATCCCTTGTCCCCCTGAGCCACCCGGTTAAATCCCGGCGCATTGGCGTCCCCGAGCTCCTTCCAAATCCACCAGCGATCCCGCGGCCAAACTCCATTCACATCGCTATGACCGTCACCGAACAGGATCACCCGCGAGGAGGATTCAATGGCGGAGCTGCGGCACACATTGTTCTCGTACTCCCGCGGGCGTCCGAAGGGCGGCGGCGCCCCACCCGCCACCCAATGCACGTTGACCGCGCCGATGCCGCTGGGAATATCGATCTCCGCATCCTGGAACTGGCCCAGCAACGCATCGTTCCCCGGCCCCGTCTTTTGTCCCGCCCGCCGCGCGCTGGCATACACTTCCTCCTTCTCCGATGGACAATCAAACACCCGGGCGGTCCTCCCCGCGTAGGGATAGAGAAAAGGCCGCCAAGTGGTTTCCCCGGAGGGAATCCTGGCCTGGATCGGCGGATACCACTCGTCGTGATCCCCCGCGTAGAGCTGGGTGGCGAGAGCCAGTTGCCGCATGTGGTTGGCGCAAAAGGTGGCTTGGGCGCGCGCCTTCGCCTTGCTCAACGCCGGGAGCAGCATGGAGGCAATCAGCGCGATGATCGCAATCACCACCAGCAACTCGATCAACGTAAAGCCAGGAGGCAAAGACGAATCTTTCTCACGGAGGAGTGTTTTCATAACTTGAGATTCGCGTTGCGGTGCGGTCGGAACCATGCGCCTTCGACGGTCATCAAGCAAGCTGTGCGGAGCGAAATCCGTCGTCCGGCATTGCTTATCCTGGAATCAGGGAGAGCCCGGTTCCACGAATATCGGCCGAGCCTTTTCTGGGGCAACCACGGATCACAAGGATGGATGGAGAATGCCTCGCTCTCCTGGAGTTCCAGGCAAACGGTCGATCATCCTGATTCTCATCGAGCCGACCGCAAGCCTGTTTGCATCCGCAAGGGTGCTGCCAGGGCGAAGGCATTCACCCAGGGCGGGCCATGGAGCGTGAGAGAATCGCCGCGGCCGATGGGCGCGAGCGGAAGCGCCGTGAACGGCGCGCCCCGACAACGTGCGGACGCACCTCCGTGGATTGGGAGAGGGGAATACCTCTTGCCAAGCGAGCGGCGTTGCGTCCACCATTTTGAGTTCACTGCGCGGGGCACCTGCAGCATCCGAACACCTACCGATGGCTACGAAGCATTCGATGAAAAGTCTGGTTTCCTTGCTGACATGGGTGCTGCTGTGGAGCGCCCCCCTCCAGGCCGCCCCAGGGGCGGGGAGTCGCGAAGTGGGTCTGTCCGTCGGACAGCCAGCGCCGGATTTCCGATTGCTGGACCAATCCGGAAAAACGGTGAGTTTGGCAGAAATGCTCAAGAAAGGCCCGGTCGCCCTGGTCTTCTTTCGTTCGGCGGATTGGTGACCCCACTGCCAGAAGCAGTTGGTTCAACTGCAACAAGCGGCGAAAACAATCGAAGCGTCAGGGGGCCAGGTCGCCGGGATCAGTTTTGATGCCGTGGAAGTTCTGCAAAAATTCGCCCAACGGCGTGGCATTGCTTTCCCCCTTCTGTCCGATCCCGGCAGCAAAACCATCGACGCCTATCGCATTCGCAACGAGGAAGCCGAAGGACGCACCCGCGGCATTCCTCATCCCGGCACGTTCATCGTGGATCGAAAAGGAGTGGTCCGATCCAAGTTTTTCATGGAGAGTTACAGCGATCGCCACCCCCCAACCGTTCTCGCCGAAGCCTTGAAAGCAGCTCGATAGAGAGGCTCCCGCCCACACCCTCCGTCGATTGCCGAAAACGGCTCCGTTGCCGTCCTGTCCAGACGCACCGCCTAAACACCTGCCACGAGGCTGATTGGACCGCCAACCGGCCAGGGATGCGACCCGCCCATCGAAGGTCTTCGTCGAGACTGTTCTGAGCGCAAAAAGCTCTCGAATTTTGACAATCTTTTTTGTGGCTTTTTCGATTTCTCCTGATAGGTTCCTCCGCCTTTGCCAGGCGCAACGAAGTCCTTCGGGAAATTTCCTCGCATGGTGAGCCCTTTGTTCACGGCCTTAAAACAAAGCAAGTTGTGACGACGAAAAAGACATCCGTCAAGAAACGCGCGCCTCATCCGGCGCACAAATCCAAGTCGGTCGGTTCGGCGACTTCCGCCTCGATCTTGGGCGCCGCGTCGGTGGTGGCGGCCAACAACGGGGTCCCTCCGCACATCCGGCACGAATGGGTCAAATACTACAAGAACTTGCTCGATTTGCGGGAGCGCCTGGCCAATCAAATGAGTGGCTTGGCCAAAGAATCCGCCGAGGAGATGTCGACCTACAGCCTCCATATGGCCGATTCCGGCACCGACAACTTTGACCGGGACTTCGCCCTCAGCCTGCTTTCCTCGGACCAGGATGCGATCTACGAGATTGAAGAAGCTCTGAAACGCATCGAAAAAAACGCTTACGGGATCTGTGAACTCACCGGCAAACCCATCCCCAAAGCCAGGCTCGACGCCATTCCGTGGACTCGTTTCACGGTGGAGGCTCAAGCGCAACTCGAACGGGACGGCGCCCTGCGTCAGCGCAAATTAGGCACATTGGGAACGGTGGACACTGTTGGCGCGGTGGAAACCGAAGAGGAAGAGGCCGAGGAAAAACCCGCCAAGGAGAAAGAATAACTTTCCGCAGAACTTGAATTTTTTATGCCTCGCGAGATCGTCACCATCGAATGCACGGAAGCGCGCAAAGAGGGCAAATCCCCCTCCCGCTACCAAACTTCCCGCAACAAAAAGCTGAAAACGGAAAAGATCGAGATCCGGAAGTACAACCCGGACCTCAAGCGGCACACGCTTCATCGGGAAATCAAGTGATCGTTTATGCCACGCAAAAATCAAAAAGAGAAAGACAGCAAAGGCCGCGGCGGGAGAAGCCACGAAACCCGCACCCCCAGGCCCAAGCCCAAGATCGATTTCACCTTCGACGCCCTTGATTTCAAGAACGTCACCCTGCTGCGACAATTCGTGACCGATCGCGGCCGCATTCTGCCCCGCAAATACACGGGGCTGCCCGCCCATTATCAGCGCCGCTTGAACCAGTCCATCAAGCGCGCCCGAGAAATGCTGCTCATGAAGTAGTTCGCGGCTGCAAAGTCCTTGCCACCCCAATCCGCCGTTGCGGATTGGGGTTTTGCATGCCAGCTTCGTGCAAATGAATTGCAGCAAAGACCCATGGCTCCGGAGGTTCGTCTGGATCTGGCTTGCCGCGATCGGGCAGGTCAGCTTCGGAGCCACCGGAATCCTTCCGGTTCAAGCGCAAGCATCCGGGGACACGAACCGCCCCCCCTTGATCGTAGCCGGATCCTATCCCGCCTACTGCCTGGCGGTCAAAGCCGCCGGCCCGCTCGCTCGAATCGAGGTGGTGGGCGGGACCGAAACAGGTCCTCACGGACACCAACTGACCCCCAGCGAGCTCCGAAAACTTGAAGAGGCACGGCTCGTGGTTCTGCTCGGACTCGGTCTCGAAGGATGGGCCGAGAAATACCGGGCCATGAGGGGCAGCCGCACTTCCCCGGTCATCGTCGAATGCGCGGCCGGACTTTCCGCCGAGTTGATCACCGGCGATGACAGACACGGACACGCGCCGGGCGAAGGCCATGAGCATGCCTCCGCCGGTTTCAACCCCCACATCTGGCTCGACCCCGTGCTCGCCCGGCATGCGGTCAGGAACATCGAACGCGCCTTGGTCCAGACGTTCCCGGAACAAGCGGACGCCTTCCGCAAACAAGCCCGCGCGGGCGAGGCCGAACTGGAAACGCTCCACCAACAGATCGAGTCCGCCTTGAAAGAGGTTCGCATTCGGAAAGTGGTCACCTATCATGATGCTTTTCCGTATTTCTTTAAACGGTTCCAGCTCCAGTCCGCCGACGTCGTCCAGCCGCAGGCCGATGCCAGCCCTACTCCCCGCACCCTGGCTCGACTGGCCAAGCGCATGCGCGAGGAAAAGATTCGTGTGGTCTTCACCGAGCCGCAATTCAATCCCGCGCACGCGCAGAGGCTCGCCCGGGATCTGGGTGTCGAAACGGCTTCCCTCGACACCCTCGAAACCGGCGAGCTGGATCCGAGACACTACGACCGGGCCATGCTTCTCAATGCGCGCACACTCGCGCGGTTTCTCCGATGAGCCGTGGCCTCCCAGTCGTCTCCATCCGCGGACTCCGCGTTTCCCTCGGCGGGCAGGAGGTCTTGCGCGGAGTGGATTTCGAGGTGAACGAGGGAGAACTGGTCGCTTTGATCGGACCCAACGGGTCCGGGAAGACCACACTGCTCAGGTGTTTGCTCAGGTTGCAGGGCGTCCAGGCGGGAGAGATCAGACTCTGGGGATGCCCCCCCACCCCGCCGGTATTGCGGCGAGTGGGTTACGTGCCGCAGCGGCTGAATTTGGAACCAAGTTTTGTGCTCAGCGTGCGGGAGTTTTTGGCGTTGAAACGGCAAGACACCCGCACTTGGTTCGTGCAGCGCAAATCGACCACAGACCACGCGCTGGAGCGTTGGATCAGCGAGTTCGATTTGAGGTCCCTGCTCGACCGCCCGGTGGCACGGCTCTCCGGAGGGCAGTTGCAGCGGGTGCTCATCGCATTCAGTCTCTTGAATGATCCCGAACTGGTCGTCTTCGATGAGCCCACCGCCGGGGTGGACACACCCGGGGAGCAATCGTTCTATGAAATGATCGGCGAAGTTCAGTCGCGTCGCAAGATCACCGCCTTGCTCGTCTCCCACGATTTATCCATGGTTTACCGGCATGCCTCGCGGGTCGTCGCGCTGAACGGAGTCGTTTGTTGCGAAGGGACTCCGGAGGAGGTCATGAACGCCGAGTCACTGAAAGCCGCCTACGGCATCCATGTGGCCCCCTACCATCATCATCATCATCACGGACATCCGCATGACCATCCACACCTGCCTCACCGAGGAGGCGAGCGTTGAAGTATTAGCCCATGTTTGAAGAGCCCTTCATGAGACGTGCCCTGCTGGCCGCCGTGTTGCTCGGCCCCCTGTGCGGGGGACTGGGGGTTTTCGTCATGGCCCGGCGCATGTCCTTTTTTAGCGACACCGTCTCCCATGGCGCCCTCACCGGGATTGCCGTCGGCCTGTTTTTTGGACTCACCGACCCCACTTTGCCCATGTTGGCCTTCAGTCTCGGGATCGCCGGAGCCATCCTGTGGCTGAAACAGAGAACCGCGCTCCTGACCGACACCATCATGGCCATCCTGATGTCAGGCTCGATGGCGGCGGGCATCCTCCTCATCACGCGTCAAAAAACTTATGTTGGCGACCTCCATCGCTACCTTTTTGGTGACATCCTGATGATCGACAGCCGCGATTTGTGGCTGGCCGGCGCTCTGGGTGCGGGGACATTCCTCTGGTTGTGGCGCCAGCTCAGCCCGCTCGCCCTGCTGACCGCCCACGAGGAGCTGGCGCACGTGGCGGGCATATCGGTCAGCCGCTTGAATTGGGGGTTCACGGCTCTGATGACGCTGGCCGTCACCATGAGCATCCGTTTGCTCGGCATCGTGCTCGTGACGTCCTTGCTCGTCATTCCAGCCGCGGCGGCACGCAACGTGAGCCGCAATCTGCGCCAGCATCTCTTGCTCGCGGTTGGGGCTGGCCTGGCAGGCGGAGTCGGAGGCACCACGCTTTCTTACCAGTTTGATCTGCCGTGCGGCCCAAGCATTGTGATGACTTGCGTGGCTCTTTTCCTTGTTTCCCTGCCCGCCCGGAATGTCGTCCGGAGCTCCGCCTGAAAACGAATCCACCCGTCGAACGACGGACCACGATATGAAATGCCATTGCCATCCTCAGCCGACCGGAGACATGAACGCCCTGGCGGGCCAATTGAGGAAGACCTCTCGCCGGGTCACGGGCCCTCGCAAAGCCGTGCTTGAATTGCTGCGCCGCCATCGTCATCCCATGACGATCAAAGAAATTCACGACTCCGTTTCACATGAGAGCGTGGATCTCGCCACGGTTTACCGGTCCATGCACCTGCTGCAGGAGATGGCACTGGTCAAGAAATTCGATTTCGGTGACGGCGTGGCCCGCTACGAAATGACCGAGGAAGGGGGACGCGGACACCATCACCATCTTGTCTGCCGACGCTGTTTCTTGATCGTTGAAGTCGAAACCTGTTTTCCGTCGGAGCTGGAATCAGGAATTGCCTCCAAACATGGCTTCTCCGAAGTCACTCACACTCTGGAATTCTTCGGAACCTGTCCACGCTGCCGGAACCTCCCTGATCCACGGGTAATTCGGTAGCGATTCAAAAAAACCGCTTCAGGACGCATCAGATGTGAATTGTTCTCTTGCAATGTTATATACATCATGTATTTATTTCGCATGCCAGCTCGCTTGCCCGTCCAAGCCAAGTCGCCGTTCGCCATCGATCCCAAGCCGCTCGACGAGACCGCTTCGTCTCATGCGGGGCTCTTGGCCACTTCGCGCGTCTATCGCTCGCTGAAGCTCCCCGA